>Ga0256405_10000469_pt1 | contig 133442 bp, 116 predicted proteins | sample RumenRJG_02DNA_FD_189096 | JGI IMG/M metagenome (GOLD analysis project Ga0256405, IMG submission 189096) | Bovine rumen microbial communities from Lethbridge, Alberta, Canada - RJG_02 | ecosystem: Host-associated > Mammals > Digestive system > Stomach > Rumen | place: Canada: Alberta...
CGAGCCTTTCAGATCGACCATAATCGCGATCCTGGAGGCAAATGTTGGCAATGACTACTGTGTATCCTCTGTCTACGATCTTCTCGAGGAGAAGTTCATCGAAAACGGAGATTACGACAGTCTTCCCTGTAATGAACAGACACTGCGCAATTATGTACATTATCTCGAAGACTCCGGTCAGATCGATACCGGCGAGGAGCACCGTCGGATCTATGACCATGTATTCGATACTCCGCCCGGAGAACAGATGCTAATCGCTTTCGGGGAAGTAACACTTGATAAGGTACCAATGTGGTTCAGCATTAAGCCTTTTTCTTTCATATCAATGAACTGATATTTGATGCCGCGCTCTTTAAAAAACGCTCTGCTTTTTTAGTATCATTGCACTTTTTGGAAGAGGACCTTTGATTTACACACTGGTATGCATTTGGTATAATTTTTTCTATTTATGATGGACAGGAGTACGTGATGATGAATGTTTAAGACAAATGCAAAACAGGAGGATGATCCGACAGGATGTCTTATAGAACAGGATACAAAAGAAATGCAGCCATACTCAACAGAAAATACAGTATTTATATGATTCCGGCGCTACTTTCCGCCGTGGGTGTATCCCTAAGTGAATTTGCAGACAGTCTGATAGTCGGAAATCTTCTGAATGAGCAGGCTTTCGAGATCGTCAATCTCTGTACCCCGATTGTATTCATGACATCCATGATATATACGATCACCGGCGTGGGCGGATCACTCCTGTATGCAGAGTATCTTGCCAGGAAGGATAAAACCCGGGCTGATGCTTATTTTACGGCATCAATTATTGCGTCACTCACAGCAGGACTTGTACTTTTTGCCGGACTTATACTTTTTCGACCCGGTCTTGCCGGTGCATTCGGCTGTCCGGATGCGCTTAGGGATGATTTCAACCGTTATGTAAGCTGTCTGTGCTGGTTTGTCTTTGCAGGTATCGCACTGACAAACATTACCTATTTTCTGCCTGTTGTCGGCAGGCCTTTTCTTTCCATGGGACTGATCGTTGCGGCAAATGTATTAAACGTGGGACTGGATGTTATCCTAATCCGGGGGCTTGGATTGGGCTGCGAGGGGGCGGCTATAGCGACGGTAATATCATATATTACAGTTCTTATTGCCGGAGTCCTGATCTGCCGTTTTTTGAAGGTACCGCTTACGCTTAAGAGATTGCAGTATCCCCTACGGACAATATCAGAGATCGTCAGTAAGGGCTTTCCTGTAGGGATAGTACAGATTGGCTACGCCGTTACAGGGATTTTTTGTAACCGGTTAATGAATGTCAACTTCGGTGAGGCGGGTGTCGTGGCAATGTCACTTTTCGGTCAGCTCGATTCTGTAGTTTCTATTGCGCTCAGTGGCGTCGGGGACAATAATGCCTCCTTTACAGCTATGCTTAAGGGTGAGGGTGACTACTTCGGCATCCGGGCTCTGACCAGAAATGTCACGATCGGGATCTTATTGGTATGCTCTGTACTTGCGGTCTGCTTTGCGTGTTTTTCCATACCCATCGCAAAGATATTTAATATTCATGGCGAGGGAGCTCTTAAGCTGATCGTCCGCCTTACCCCCATATATGTCCTTCATTACCCTTTGCGTGGTCTTCTTCTGACATTGCGGGATGTATATAATGCTTTGGGCAGGAGTGTCTATTCCACTGTTCTGGGAGTGCTTGATAAGACAGTATCCATTCCTGTCGTGGGCAGCATCCTGTACCGGTTCTTCGGAGGTTATGGTCTGATAACGGCCTTTCCGGTCAGTATGGCGTTGATCCTGATACTGGTATTGGCCGTGAATTTATATATCGGGCGAAGATCAGGGGGACGATATTCTCCGATCCTGCTTCTTGACGAGAGTAATCCGCTCAAGGCTCTGTGCGGATTTACCGCTTTGGGAGACCTTGACGGGCTTTACACTGTAGTGGAGGAGGAATTGAGAAAGTATCTTACGGACACGAAGCTTATAAGCAGGACATGTCTTGCAGTGGAGGAGATCTGTACCTATACCCGTGAGAAATGCGGGCCGGACGTTCCGGTCGATATCATGATCAGTGCAGACAGGGACAGAACGATAATAACATGCCGCATTCCCAGTAAACCCTTTTATCCTATAAAGCCCGATCAGGAGAATCTTACAGCCAATGAACTGATGCTGACCAAGCTTTTTCATATCAGGCATGAGTATATTTTTGGCTTGAATTCAACAAGTCTTTGTGCAGGAGGAGGCTATGAAAAATAAGATCGTAGTGGTAGAGGCCACATCAACAGCGTTCGGCTATCTGGAGGACATCCGTGAGCTGGGCTATGAGCCTGTGATCCTTGAGTCATATCTTCCGGATGGCTATGCAAGGAGAACCCTGGATAAGGAGCGTAAGGTCAAGTATTCACATATCAGCTATCCCATCACGTTAATCAAGGAGGACCCTGATTATGATGTGACGCTTCGTGAGATCAAAGCACTTGATCCGCTGCTGGTCATACCCGGAGGCGAAGAGGGCGTCATCACCGGAACACGTCTGGCAAATGATCTTGGCATGGTCGGAAACTCATATTCGAACATTGTAAATATGACACGTAAAAGCCTCATGCATCAGAGTCTTAAGAAAGCCGGTCTGCGCCATATTCGAGGTACAGAGGTGAAAAGCCGGGAGGACTGTCTCAGATTTCTTAAGGAAACGGGAACGGAGGATGTGGTGCTCAAGCATGACCACGGCGCAGCCTCGGTCGGCGTACATCTGGTCCACGGAAGGGATGAGCTTCTGGCGGCATTTGAGCAGGAATGCAGCGCAGATCATAATATGTTCGGAGAGGCAGAGACCCGTTTCCTCCTGCAGGAGAGGATCTTCGGAACGGAATATATTGTCAATACGATCAGCCGTGACGGGATCCCGGCTCTCACCTCATGCTTCAGGTATTTCAAAAAGCGCATGCCCTCCGGTGCAATCATCTACAGTGGGGAAAAATCCATTAATGAACCGGACGAAAAAGAAAGTGAGCTTATCGACTATGCGCTCAAAACAGTGTGCGCTCTCGGTATCACTGACGGTCCGGTTCACGGGGAATATATGATCGACAAAGACGGGCCTGTATTGATTGAGGCCAACTATCGCGCCATGGGAGGAAGTGCGCCTTCAGGCTGGCTGGACAGGGTCTTCGGGTACCATGAAACAGAGGTGATCCTTAACAGCATGCTTGACAAGGAGTATCATGATAAATTCCGGCAGAGAGCATACAGGCCTCTGCGTCAGGGCTATATTAAAGATTTTTCTTCGGCTGTGGATCATCCGATCTCTTCATCCGGGATCATTCCTATCCTGTTGGGCATGAAGAGCTTCTACTCGGGATGGGTTGACAATGCAGGCAAAACCGGTATGCTGTATGAAACCAAGGATCTGGAGACTGAGACCGGATGTATTTATATGGTTCATGACGATCCTGAGGTAGTGAAAAAAGAATTTGAACTGCTTATGTACATAGAAGAGAATTACCCCAGGCTTTTGCAGTCTGACGGACCCTTCTTAGACCCTCCGGAGGATGCATCAGTGATCACTCCCGAGGTTCTAAGTGTACTTAATGAGGATCCGGAGGTTCTGGCACACAGGATCATGGAATATTACAGAGACAGTGCAACCGGCGAGCCTGTCGTGCCGGAAATACTGCTCGAAGCCTCACCGTATAATCGCCGTATTCTGGAGCTGATCCGGGGCTTTTGCTGATCTTAAATCTTATTCGTTAAGCTGTTTCCGCATTTTTTCTGCGGCCTCTTCCCTCTGTCTGCACATTTCCGCCCATGTCGGTCCGGTGTGAAGCATCTCATTGTATTCCTTAAGTACCCCCGGAATGTCTATGTGCTGAGGGCAAACAGAGGCACAGGCGCCGCAGTGATAGAAACATAAGAAAGGCCTGCGGGAAATCCGCAGGCCCATTTTTACATCATCCTTCGATGAGTATCTGTTTCTTTTCGGGAAGCTTCTCTTTGTCCTTCTTAGGAAGGGTGAGATTCAAAACACCATGCTTGAAGCTTGCCTTGATATCTTCCTCGGTGGTGTTCTCACCGACATAGAAGCTTCTCTGCATTGATCCGGAGTAACGCTCCTGTCTGATAAGCTTGCCCTTCTTATCCTTTTCGTCCTTATCCAGACCCTTGTTTGCGCTGATAATGAGATATCCATTGTTCAGTTCCAGACCAATCTCTTCTTTCTTGAAGCCAGGCAGGTCGATATCTACTTCGTAGTGATCGTCATGCTCATGAACATCGGTCTTCATCATCCTGTCGGCATGTCTGCCGTACAGCTTTCTTTCGGTTTCTATTAGCCAAAAACGAAAAAATATCGAAAATGGCTAATAGACATGATAGAATAATCTCATCAAACAGAAGAAGAGAAATGGATATTATGAGGCTCATCCCAAGAAATTCCTATATGGAGAAAGTAATCAATGTAATAGGAACTCTGGATATAAAAGTCATTACCGGTGTAAGACGATGCGGAAAGTCAAAGCTTTTGGAATCATTTAAAAAATGTATAGATGAAAATATACAAGATGCAAATATAATCCATATCAATTTTAACCTGCCGGAGTTTGAAGAACTGCTCACTTTTCGAGCGCTGTATGAACATATAAACTCTTTGTATAAAGAGAATATGCAGAACTTTGTTTTGATAGATGAAGTTCAAATGTGTGAGGATTTTGAAAAGGCCATCCATGGACTGCATGCATCCGAAAAGTATGATATATATATATATATATAACCAGTTCAAATGCTTTTTTGCTTAGTTCAGATCTTGCCACACTTTTTACTGGACGAACATATGAAATAAAAGTTTTTCCATTTTCCTTCAAGGAATATGTCAGGTATTTTGATTTGAGCGACAGATATGAGGCCCTATCATCATATATTAAAGAAGGTGGAATGGCAGGCTCTTATCTATATAAAGATCCGGAAGCAAAGTATGATTACATTGCAGATGTATTTGACACTCTGATTGTAAGGGATATCAGACAGAAATATAAAATAAGAAATACTCAGTTGATGGACAGAATTGTAGATTTTCTTATGGATATCATTTCAAAGCTTTCATCGGCCAGGAATATTACAAATGACCTTGGCAGCATGAATGAGAAAATCCACCATACAACGGTTGGTTCGTACATGCAATACCTATGCAATGCATTTGCATTTTATAAAATCCGTAGATACGATATCAAAGGGAAAAAATATTTATCAAGTAATGATAAGTATTATCTCAGTGATCATACATTTCGGTACGCCAAGCTCGGTACAAGAAATATGGATTATGGAAGAATCCTTGAGAATATTGTGGCTATAGAACTTCTTCGCAGAGGGTATGAGGTTTATGTCGGGGTACTATATAAAAAAGAGATAGATTTTGTGGCGATAAAACGTAGCGAAAAAATCTATATTCAAGTATCCGATAACATAAGCGATGATAAGACTTTTGATAGAGAAGTTTCACCACTTTTGCAGATAAAAGATGCATATCCTAAAATGCTTATCGCACGTACAAGAAATGATGAGTACCAATACGAAGGTATAAAAATTGTCGATTTAGCTGATTGGCTGTTAGAGGCATGAATTTAATCATTTAGCGTCATAATGAGAGCGGTGTAAAGGTTTTTGCGAATAATTTGAGGAGTGTTCCATGAGTATTAAAAAGAAACATAGATGCGCATTATCGTTGATAGCAGCCCTGATGCTGGCAACTCTTTCGGTGACGGGATGCGGCGCAAATGTGAACGCTAATTTAAACAAGACCGAGGAGCCAAGTGAGGCCTCGGAGAGCGGTTCAGACGACGAAACAGAAGACAGGTCTGAAAATGAGGCACCGGATACCGCGATCACTGCGGATACGGAAGCACATACCGTGCATCTTAACAGCAAGGCAACAAGAGGTGCGGGATATATTTCGGTAAATGAAACTTTTACGGATCAAAAGGGAAATCAGTATAATCTTTTCATGAACGGGCTCAAGGAGGAGAACAAGGATGCCATGCTTCATGCCCTGTCGTTGTATTACGATGCGGATAGTGAAGATGGACTTACGATCTATGATGATGCTTTTGCCGATGCGGAAAAGTATGATGATTATGCCAATTCGGATACTGTTGTCTCTTATGCTGAAATGGATCCGGAGCTGGATAATGATTCCGCGCAATGCTGGGCGAGTGCCGCTGCCGATGCTCTTTGGGTAACCGGATGGGCTGAAAAACTGCAAAATCCCATTACCGGGAATGCGTTTTCCTCAGAGGATGATGTTTTCAGATACTACAACCGGAAAATTACAAACGATGGATCCGAATCGTCCGCTGCAGTTGATTTTCTCTTTATGGGTGAGTTATATGTGGATCCGGCTGGTAGCAATCACATGGCTGATATTCTGAATGACCCAAGCCCGGAGGATGGACTGATGAAATCTTTCTTCAGCTCGAATATGACTACGCAATATGACCTGATCGAAGAACCGGATAATATCGAAGCCTTGAAGCACTGTGGCGATCAGGGCAGCGATGCTTCGGATTTTACACTTGATTTATCTGATATCGTGCCGGATGAGGAACTGAGTAGCTCCGTGCATGCTGTTTCCGCAATAGGGGTTATTACGGATCCAAATGCTGCCAATACTAAGGAAAGTATGAAAGCGATCCTGATCGTAGATCCGGATAATGATGCCCAACCCTCAGAGGCTGACGGCATAGGTGAGAACCCGACGCTGGAAGAGAAAGATGCGGCAAAGGAAGCTCGGCCGAATTCGGTTACGGTTTATAATCTGCAGTACACGAAGGATCCTAATGATGTTCCTTATTGGCTGATGAAGGGCTATGCATCATCAGAAACTGGTCTGGGAGCAGCCATTTACGGGGTTACCGAGATTCCACATTATAGCGAGGACATAATTGCGGCAAATACGGAAACGGAAGGAACAAAATCCGCATATGACAGCGTGGATCTGTCGTTGGAAACTCTTTTCACTACGAGTGAGTCGGAAGCGATGGATGTGATTATCAGGGACGAACTGAAAGAAGTAACCGTCAATGATTTCTCATCCGGCGATCCGGTCAATCTGAATTTCCATATAGCTAACAGGGGGAACGTGGTGTTGAACGAGGATTACCTGAATGGCAAGGATCTTGTCGTGGATTGGAGCGTTGTACGTGACGATGACGGCTCGGTCGTTGCAAAGGACCGGCTTGTTACAGACGAACCCGTTTTTGAACGTACCGTGACCGCCTATCTGATCACTCTCAATCAGGACGGAGATAAAGTAGTGTCATGGGAGCCCGGCGATTATACAGTTATCCTGGATATTAATGCCGACAGATCCGTACCGGAAGCCTATTACCTGAACAACGTGCCCAAAGAGTATCATTTCACAATAAAATAAACCTGTATTATTTCTATCGGAAAGGAATGTCGAAAATGACTACATTTAATAAGAATAATAAAAGGATTATTGCGTTGATTGCAGCTATGTCACTCTGCTTTGGCATGCTTTCGGGTTGTGGATCAAAGTCGGATTATGACAGTGAAGTTCTGCCGGCTGATGCTAATGAAGAAGTGACGGAAGTCACAGAGGCAGAAGATACCAGTGAAGAAGTGACGAAAGATACAGAGGCAGAAGAAACTCAGGCAGAGGAACCTGAGACAGAGGAAATTGAGATAGAAGAAATAAATATAGAAGATTTTTATCCTCTTGTGGATGTACACTGCTCTCAGACGGCAATTGATGCCCTTGGATACGATGAACTGGCGGAACTAATTGCGTATATTACGACATCCGTTGAACCACAAGCAGTGAATATGCTGGCAAACAGTTTCCCTTGCTTTTCAGAAGCGGCCAGACAGGACGGCCTGGGTAAGGAAATAAGCCTTTACATCTATTATGAAAACGGAGACAAAGACGGAATAGAAGAGCATGAGTATGTTACGCCCGGTGCCATTGCATATGTTAATGGCGGATTCAGCGAGGAAGGCGACGGTGGCGAGAACTATGAGTATATGATCTGTATTGATGCCCAGACACTCTGTGAATTTGATGACAATGGCAATCCTTCCCTTGAGCTTGATGATGCGCTGTCAACGGTGGACACCGTTTTTTGTCACGAACTTTTCCATGCTTTCATGGATGACTACAACCGAACCGGGATGACGGGATTATCTGATTCTGCTACCTATAACGCGGTTGTGGGAGATCATCTTTCCAATGAAGACTATGAAAAGCTGATAAATGAGACATGTTTTCCTAACTGGTTCATTGAGGGAATCGCCGGTTGTGTAGGAAATATCTACCAGGCTGATATTGATATTTTTCAGGAATATCGATACGATTGCTACAAACAAGACTATACCGATACCTGTACAAACGATCAGCTTACGTTCATATATGCCAACCAGGGCTACATGGAAGGAACGGGGGATGAACGTTATGATCTGGAAGCATCGGCAGAGGACAATTCTGACGGGCATGTGAACGCAGCTACTTATGTTTCCGGATATATGGCCTGCCTATATCTGGCTAATCTGGCTTACCAGAAAACCGAAGGCAGTCCCGCAGTGGTGATGGATAATAATGGACAGATAGAATCCATATCCGGCAAAAAACTGCGTGAGGGACTCAGTATTATGCTTACCAAAATGCATCAGGGTGCTACTTTTGATGAAGTCATCGCTGATATCTCTGACGGAATGTACAGTGATACAGATGATTTTACAAAACGTTTCATCAAAGGAAAATGTAACAAAGACAGAACAGAATGCGAGGAGGATCCGGAATCACTTAATTTCTGCGTCGGCTATCTTAATTATATGCAGCAGCTTGATGATCTGGATCCTGATACAGTTCCGGCAGGCTCTGTGCTTTTTGACGATTTTGACTCTGTGGAGAGAACACCGCTGACAAAGGGTTTGATAGCTGATTGCGAAGTCTACAGGATAGCCGATCAGAACACTTTCATTGCTTCAACGGTCAAAAATGGAGACATGAGGGACGGAGGAACTTCATACACCAGAAAGGACGGAATTGAATCTGTTTTGAAGGAGTTTACTAAGAAGCGGTAAAACGGAGGTTAGGATATGATTCTGATATCTATGAAAAACTGATGGATGCAGAGACCGGATTATATAGAGAAAGCCCTTCATACTAACCGTAATGGGTGCACTTGGCAATGGGATTTGATTATTTTGTGTTTTACACAGAAGCAAGCCTGGTTTGTGTGATCATTTTGACTATGATCCTTATAACAGACAGGATGTTTCACACAAAGCAGGAGAAGCAGATATGGTTCAGCCGAGCGATATCCGCATTTATATTGTACTTTATTTCCGATGCCTGCTGGGCTGCAATGCTTAGTGGGATGTTCACGAAATTACGTTTTTTTGCTGTGCTATTTAACTATACAAACTACATCCTGATAAGCCTTATGGGATATGGGCTGTTCGCGTTTATAGCCGTTTCAGGGAAAATGTCTTTTTTTAACAGCATCAGGAATAGGCGGTTATGCTTTATACCGGTGGTTGTTTCCGTCCTGTTCATTTCGATCGCTTATGTAACAAATCCTTTGTTTTGGATAAACGAGAACAATGAGTTGAATGCTCTGTATTTTCCCCTGATGTTTGCGGTTCCGTCATTATATCTTATTGCCGGACTCATTTTTTCTGTGGCCTATGCCTTTAGATCTGTGCTAAGGGAAGAGAAGAGGCGATATCTGGTTATTGGTAGTGTCCCTTTTGGTGTTATGGCATTCGGTATGATCCAGGTTGTTGCTCTAAATGCCCCGACTTTCTGCTTTGGATGTACTATCATGTGGCTGTGGTTTTATATACAGAACACTAAAGCACTGATATCGGTGGATGATCTGACGCATTTGAACAACAGAGGTCAGATAAACCGTTACCTTGAGCAGATACGTTACAGCGAAGATTCAAGAGTTATTATACTGATGATTGATATAGATAGATTTAAGGGGATTAATGATCGGTATGGACATGCGGAGGGTGATCGTGCTTTGGTAATCGTCTCGGATGTTCTCAGACAGACTTGCGACCAGATAAATGCTTCCGTATTTCTGGGCAGATATGGAGGAGACGAGTTTACGATCATTATACAGAATCCCAAAGATGAGGACAACACTGAACGATTGATCACTCTGTTGAGAAATAATCTGGCTGAGAAGCAGCAGGAGAATAGTCTTCCCTATGAGCTTGATATCAGCATCGGTTATGATGAAGTGACAGACGGTAATGATTCAGTATATGCGTGTATGACCCGCGCAGATGAGAAGCTCTATATAGATAAACAAAGGAATGCAGGAAAAATGTAAAAGGCGTATTATACGCCACGGAGAAATGAATGGGGCAAAAGCTTCATTTCCATAAACTAATGAGAGAAATGTGAGGTGCTATAAATTGGAGAAAGAGTGCCCTTCGAAGAGTACATAAACCGCGCTACAGAGGTGTGATTCGCCTTTTTGACTTTAAGCCAGTATATTGAAAAAAGAGCCTATTTGTGTTAATGTATCGCTTGCACTTAGGCTCTTTTTCGGGTGTACATATGACAGATGAATCCCCTGAAAAATAATCAATAGGTTTGCACCGATTGGCGTAAATTCGGGCATGGAGGAAATAAAATGAAACTAGGAATCGTCGGACTCCCCAATGTGGGGAAGAGCACACTGTTTAATTCGATAACAAAGGCGGGAGCGGAGGCAGCCAACTTCCCGTTCTGTACCATAGATCCGAATGTTGGCGTGGTGCCCGTGCCAGATGCGAGAGTGGACAAGCTTGGGGAGATCTATTCCTCCAAGAAGGTCACTCATGCGGTCATAGAGTTCGTAGACATCGCAGGGCTCGTGAAGGGAGCGTCGAAGGGCGAGGGACTCGGCAACCAGTTCCTGGCGAACATTAGAGAGACAGACGCCATTGTGCATGTGGTGAGGTGCTTCGAGGATCCCAACGTGGTGCATGTGGACGGATCGGTGGATCCGATACGTGATATAGATACAATAAACGTGGAGCTGGAGATGGCCGATCTCGAAGTGGTGGAGCGCAGGCTCGGAAAGGTGGGCAAGGTCGCCAAGGTACAGAAGGAGTACCAGAAGGAGGCGGCGCTTTTGGAGAGGCTCAAGACCCTGCTTGAAGAGGGCAGGAGAGCGGCTACACTGGAGTGTGAGGATGAGGAAGAAGAGGCACTGATGAGAGGCTACAGCCTGCTCACGGCGAAGCCTGTGATATATGCGGCAAACGTGGGAGAAGCGGATCTGGCCGACGACGGCGCATCTAATGCGAATGTGCAGAAGGTAAGAGAGTTCGCACAGACTGAAGGCAGCGGGGTATATGTGATCTGCGCCCAGATAGAAGAGGAGATATCCGAGCTCGATGATGAGGACAAGGCAGTGTTCCTCGAGGATCTGGGACTCAGTGAGTCCGGTCTTGATAAGCTGATCAAGGCAAGCTACGATCTGCTCGGGCTTATTTCATTCCTCACCTGCGGAGAGGACGAGTCCAGGGCCTGGACAATAAAGAAAGGCACAAAGGCGCCCCAGGCAGCCGGCAAGATCCACACGGACTTTGAGCGGGGCTTCATCAAGGCGGAGGTGGTGCCCTATGATACGCTCATAGAGTGCGGCTCCATGAATGCCGCCAAGGAGAAGGGACTCGTGGGACAGCAGGGCAAGGACTACGTCGTACAGGACGGAGATGTGGTACTCTTCAAATTCAATGTGTAGTCTTAAGACATCGGGAATACTAAAGAGAATCCGGATATATGGGAATAAACGACATTAGCTTTCCGCATCTGAATATTTATCTTCACGATGTCCCGAAGGGGTTCTCTGTCTTCGGCTTTTGGATCGCACTCTACGGCGTCATCATCGCCATAGGCATGATGGCCGGAGTCGCCATAGCGATATATGACAGGAAGAGCAGGGGACTGTCGGAGGATCCGATCTGGGATCTGGCTCTGATCGGCATACCCAGCGGCATCGTGGGAGCCAGGATCTACTACATCATCTTCGCCTGGGAATATTATAAGGATGACCTGCTTCAGGTCTTTAATCTGAGACAGGGCGGTCTTGCAATATACGGCGGAGTGATAGGAGCCTTCATTTCCATATTCATCTATTGCAGAGTAAAGAAGGTGGGCTTCCTTGAGGTATGGGATTCCATAGCTTTGGGATTTCTCGTGGGCCAGTCCATAGGGCGCTGGGGGAACTTCTTCAACAGAGAGGTCTTCGGCGGCTATACGGACAATATATTGGCTATGAGACTGCCTATAGAGGCGGTAAGACAGAGAGATATCACTCCTGAACTGATGGCGACCGTCGGTGCGGGGGAGAACTTCATCCAGGTGCATCCTACCTTCCTTTATGAATCGCTCTGGAACATGGGACTGCTCATCATACTCTTCATATACAGGAAGCATAAGCGCTTTGCGGGAGAGATCTTCTTCCTGTATCTTGCAGGCTACGGGCTGGGGAGGTTCTGGATAGAGGCTATCAGGACCGATCAGCTCTATATCACAGGGACGCACATCCCGGTATCCATGGTGCTGGCAGCGATCCTGACGGTGACCGGCATATGCATCACAGCGGTCATGAGGCTGAAGACGGCAGCATCGGAGAAGGAAAAAACGGAAAAGGAGCCTGCACAGGATACACAAGATATAGTGTAGAGCCCGGGGAGAGATACAATATATAGCATAATGCACAAATAACATGTCCGAAAGGGCATGTTTTTTTGTGCAATTTTGCAAAAAAGCCTTGCAAACAGGAAAAAAATGGTTTATTATCTGTCTTGTGGAGAAAAGTGGGGGATATTCCCATAAAAGTGGTTGAAAGTGGTGAACTGCAAAAAAGATGTTTATAGGGGAATACAACCATACAATCGACACCAAGGGGCGGCTTATCGTCCCGGCGAAATTTCGTGAAGAACTGGGAGAGCATTTCTTTGTGACCAAAGGGTTCGACGGATGTTTATTCGCTTTTGACCGGGCGGATTTCGAAGAACTGCAAAATAAGATAATGTCTCTCCCCCTCTCCAACAAACTAGGTCGCGAACTCCAACGATTCTTTATTGGCTCAGCCGAAGAGAGCGAGTTTGACAAGCAGGGAAGGATACTCCTGCCGGCACCCTTAAGGGAGCATGCCGGACTCGACAAGGATGTGGCTCTCGTCGGCGTGGGCAGCAGGATAGAGATCTGGAGCAAGGAAAGGTACGAGGCTGCCGAAGAGGGCCTTGACGCCGACGAGATAGCAATCAAGCTCGAGGAGTTCGGACTTTCACTATGATAGAGTTTGCACATATCCCCGTGATGCCGGAGGAGGCGATCTCCTCTCTGGGTATCAGAGAAGACGGGATATACGTGGACGGTACGGCAGGCGGAGGCGGGCACAGCGCCCTGATAGCCGAAAGGCTGTCGGACAGGGGAAGGCTTATAGCGCTGGATCAGGATGAAGAAGCCATAGAAGCCGCCTCGAAGAAACTGGAACAGTATGGTGACAGGGTCACTATCATCCGGAGCAACTTCCGGAACATAAAGCAAGTCGTGGATGATCTCGGAATCAGGGAAGTGAACGGGATCATCCTTGATTTAGGGGTATCCTCACATCAGCTCGACGATCCCGACAGGGGCTTTTCTTATATGAATGACGGTCCTCTGGATATGAGGATGGACAAAAGAGCGTCACTTGATGCACAATATATAGTGAATTTTTATTCGCAAAATGAGCTGACACACATTATAAGGGATTACGGCGAGGACAGATACGCGGCAAGGATAGCGGATGCTATCGTAAGAAACAGGGAGCACGGGGAGATAAAGACCACGGCCGCCCTGGCGGAAATAGTGAGAGAGGCCGTGCCGGGAAAGGCAAAGTACACCGGAGGCCATCCGGCGATGAGGACCTTCCAGGCGCTGAGGATAGCGGTGAACGGAGAGCTTGATGTGCTGAGAGACAGCATTGATACCATGATAGATCTGCTCTCCGACGGAGGCAGGATATCAGTCATCACCTTCCATTCACTCGAAGACAGGATCGTGAAGGAAGCGTTCAGGAGAAACGAGAACCCCTGCACCTGCCCGCCGAGCTTTCCGGTATGCGTATGCGGAAAGAAGAGCAAGGGCAGATGCATAGGAAAGAAGCCCGTGACAGCAGGAGAGAAGGAGCTTATCGATAACCCCAGATCTCACAGTGCGAAGCTTAGGACATTCGAAAGGATAAGATGAGAGATTACGTAGTGGAAGGAAATACGGTCAGACAGCTGGAAAGGGTCTACAGAGAGCCCTTCAGCAGGCCTGTGTCCGAGACCGTCAGGAAGAACCGCGAGAAGGCTGCTCACATGAACGTGGGCTACGTGGCATTCCTTCTGCTCATGGCGGGCATCCTCTTCGTGGGATGCACGGCTTATATCAATCTCAGGAACCAGATAACCGAGAAGCAGAAGACCGTGGAAAGCCTGCAGAGCAAGGTGGCGGCCATGAAGCTGGCAAATGACGAAGAATACGACCGTATAATGGGAAGTGTGGATATGGAAGAGATAAAGAAGATCGCCATGAACGAGCTTCACATGAAATATCCGGACTCCGGACAGGTATCCAACATGATAGAGAGCACGGATTCCGATTACGTCCGACAATATAAAGAAATACCGAAAAAGTAATGAAAAAAAAACAAAAACCGAAAAAATTCACCTCCTCTATGCAGAAAAAGCTGGTGGTACTATTCTTTATAGTATTGCTGGCTTTTGCATATCTCATCATAAGGATCGCCAATATCAACAGAGACAACGGAGAGGCCTACAAAAAGCAGGTGCTCGCGCAGCAGTCCTATGATTCCATGACTCTGCCCTACAAAAGAGGATCCATAGAAGACAAGAACGGTACAGTGCTCGCATATTCCGAGAAGGTGTACAACCTGATCGTGGACGCCAAGCTGATGAGCGTGGATGACGGCATACACGTGGAGCCTACTCTGAACGTGCTGCAGAAAGCCTTCGGAGAGCTGAATGTGGATGCAGTGAGGACCTACGTGAACATGAACCCCGGAGCCTCCTACAAGAAGTACCTGAGGCAGCTGGAGCAGAACAGGATAGAGAACTACAATGCCATGGTGGACCAGATCATCTCGGAGAACAGCATCAAAAGAGATGAGCTCAGAAAAGACGGCAAGACAGAAGAGGCGAACGCCATAGTAGATCCTGCGAAGAACGGAGTGTGGTTCGAGGAGGAATACCGCAGGACCTATCCGTACAATACCCTGGCGTGCGATGTGATAGGGTTCGTGCAGACCGGCAACGAGGGGCAGTACGGGCTCGAGGAGTACTACAACGACACACTGAACGGGACCAACGGCCGCTCCTACGGCTATCTCAACGCCGACGGCACTCTGACGAGGACTGTGAAGGAGGCTGAGGACGGATATACGCTTGTCACCTCGCTGGATACCAATATCCAGGCTATCGCCGAGAAGCATATCAAGGAATTCGCGGAAGAGAACAGGAACGCATACAGGACGGGCCCTGCGGCTGACAACGTAGGTGTCATCATCATGGACCCCAACAGCGGAGAGATACTCGCCATGGCGGGATATCCTGTCTTCAACCTGAACGATCCGCAGAATATGGAAGGAGTGGATCTGGTGCAGTACGCCGGTCTTCTCTCTACGGAGGATCTGGCAAGGGCCATAGGGCTGACGGATCTGCAGGAGAGCGTGTCGGACAATGAGGTGTCGGGCAACGAAGTGTCGGGAAATGAGGTCTCCGAAAATATCGCCCGCGGTATATCGGGGATATCCATAAACGGCATACCTATTACGGCGATATCTGCCAACAAGGCGGAGCTTTTGGAGCTGGTGACGAACGAATCCCTGTCGGACAACGGCATAATAAAGAATGCGGTATGGAAGAACTTCTGCATCTCCGATACCTTCGAGCCGGGCTCTACCATGAAGCCCTTTACGGTGGCAGGTGCCATAGATGACGCCAGGATAACCGGCAATGAGACCTATGTCTGCAACGGAGCACTGGATGTGGGAGAGCATACCATACACTGTCACAACAGGTTCGGTGACGGACCTCTGACCGTGAAGCAGGGTATTGCGAAGTCGTGCAACGTAGTGCTGATGGACGTGGCCTTTGCCATGGGCAAGTCGGAGTGGCTCAGATACAACAGGAATTTCGGCTTCGGAAGCTATACGGGCATAGATCTGGCCGGAGAGTCCAGCGGAGCCTCCAATACCTTCAACGAGAGGATGGGACAGACAGACCTTGCCGTGGCTTCCTTCGGCCAGGGCTTCAACGTATCGATGATACAGATGGCTGCGGGATTCGCGGCACTGGTAAACGGAGGCAGATATTACAAGCCTCATCTGGTGACAAGGGTCGTGAACAACGAGGGAGCCATAGTGAGAGAATATGATCCCAAGGTGGTGAAGCAGATAATCTCCGAAGAGGTGTCGGATATCATAAGGGATGACTGCAATGCCGTGGTGATGAGCGATCCCGAGGAGTGTACCGGATGGACCGCAAGACCCGCGGGATATACGATGGGCGGCAAGACGGGTACAGCCGAGAAGCTCCCCAGAGCAGCAAAGAATTACCTGATATCCTTCATGGGCTATGTGCCGGCGGATGATCCGCAGGTGCTGTGCTATGTGGTCATAGACCACCCGAACCACCCCGATCAGTCGAACTCCACGAGGCTGGCGACCCTGCTGTGCAGGGATATCATGACTGAGGTGCTTCCGTACCTCAACATCTTCCCTACTCTGGAGCTCACCGAAAAAGAGAGGGCAGAGCTTACGGATGCCCAGGCTTCGTTCTTCATAGGATCGGATGCAGTGTCGCAGAACTCGGCAATGACAGTGGTCTCCGAAAACAGCGTATCCGAAAACGGGGCAGAGACATCAGAGGCGGCAGACGGTGCAGATGCACAGTACACCCCTAATGTGATACAATATGACCCCGGTACGGGTTATCCCATAGATCCGAACACAGGCGAGCTGCTGGATCCCGTGACACTGCAGCCTGTGGACCAGAATGTAAAATCAGATCTGGAGTATTGATATGACTGAATACGTATTGCCTTTGATCATAACTTTCCTGCTGTCCGTATTGTGCGGCAAGCTTATCCTTCCTATGCTGATCCGCCTCAAGGCGGGACAGACGGAGAGGGAGGACGGACCTGCCTCCCACAAAGCGAAGAACGGGACCCCCACCATGGGCGGTTTCATCTTCCTGATACCCTGGACAGTCGTCACCTGCTTCTATATCCCCACACACAGGAATGTGGTGCCGGTGATCATAGCGACTCTGTGCTTTTCGGCCATAGGCTTCATGGATGACTATCTGAAGGTGGTCAGGCATCACAATCTGGGACTTCGTGCATGGCAGAAGATGACTCTGCAGATACTGGCTGCCGCCGGGGTGCTGGTATATATCCGTATGCTGACCAATGTATCCTTCGATATGAGGATACCCTTCAGCTCCTTCTTCACAGTAAGCGGTACGGCGCTGATCGCTGCGATCGGGGGTATAGGATTCATTGCCGAGATCATAGTGATCTGCGGCACCGTGAACGGCTCGAACTTCACTGACGGACTCGACGGGCTTGCTTCTTCGGTGACTGCGGTGATAGCGGTGTTCATAGCGATAGCCTCGGGCATGACCAGCGCGGGCATAGCTCCTGCGGCCATGGCGTTTCTGGGAGGCCTGCTTGGATTTCTGGTATACAACCATCATCCCGCGAAGGTCTTCATGGGTGACACCGGATCCCTCTCTCTGGGAGGCTTCGTATCGGTGTCGTTTATCATGATGAACATGCCGATCTATCTTATCCTTGCGGCTTTCATCTACTTTGCCGAGGTACTCTCGGTGATCATCCAGGTGTCATATTTTAAGGCGACGCACGGAAAGAGGATCTTCAGGATGGCTCCGATACATCATCATTTCGAGCTGTCGGGGTGGAGCGAGGTGAAGGTGGTAGTGATCTTTACGGTGGTGACCGCAATTCTTTCGGCGGTGGCTCTGACCGCGATCTGAGGGGAGCTGACGATGAATGTGAAAGACAGAAATGTGCTCGTGATAGGTAGTGGTATCAGCGGTATCAATGCGGTGAGGCTTTTGTGCCATGAGGGCGCGAAGGTCTGTCTTTTCGATGCCAATGAGAAGCTCCTGCCGGATGATATCAGAAAGAAGGCAGATGAGGATATAGAGGTGTATGTGGGCTCCCTTCCCGAAGATGTTAAGGAGAGGTCCGAGACAGTGGTGCTGTCTCCCGGTGTGCCCACAGACAATCCTCTGGTGAATGAGCTTAGAGAGCTGGGGGCCCGGATCACCGGAGAGATCGAGCTGGCTTATACCTTCGCGAGGGGAGATCTGCTGGCGATCACAGGGACCAACGGCAAGACCACCACGACGAGTCTCGTGGGTGAGATATGCAGAAGACACACGGAAATGGTCGGCGGGCAGACTTTTGTCGTGGGCAATATAGGCTTTCCTTATACCGAGTCTGCACTCAGGACTGCAGATGACAGCATCACCGTGGCAGAGATATCTTCCTTCCAGCTGGAGACCACGGATGAGTTCAGACCGAAGATATCGGCGATCCTCAATATCACCCCCGATCATCTGAACAGGCACCATACCATGGAGAACTATGTCAGCGTCAAGGAGCGTATAGCTCTGAGGCAGACTCCCGAGGATACCATAGTGCTGAACTACGACGATCCCTATACCAGGGATTTCGGAGAGAGGGCTGTCTGCAGGGTCGTTTACTTCACGAGAAAGGACGATTACAGAGGACATGAGAACGGGAGAGACTTCCTTCACATGGACGGGGATATGATAATGTACAACGATATGCCTGTCATAGATGTGAACGATATGCTCCTGATAGGCAGCCACAACTATGAGAACGTGATGGCTGCAGTGGGAATGACCTACGCATACGGCATACCCATGGAGACGATAGTGGATACCGTGCGCACCTTCAAAGCGGTGGAGCACAGGATAGAGTATGTGAAGACGGTCAGGGGAGTCGATTATTACAACGACTCCAAGGGGACCAATCCGGATGCCGCGATAAAGGGCATACAGGCCATGAAGAAGCCCACGATCCTCATCGGAGGGGGCTACGACAAGCAGTCGGCCTATGACGAGTGGATAGAGTCCTTTGACGGGAAGGTAAGATATCTGATCCTTCTCGGACAGACCGCTGACAAGATAGAAGAATGTGCGAAAAAGCATGGATTCAACGATATCGTGAAGGTTTCCTCCATGGAGGAGGCAGTACAGAAGGCATATGAGCTCTCCGAGGCCGGGGATGCCGTGCTGTTGTCGCCTGCCTGCGCCAGCTGGGGGATGTTTACCAACTACGAGGAAAGAGGCAGGATATTCAAGGATCTGGTAAGAGGACTGGAGGAGTAGCCTTGGCTGCTTCGGGAAGACGCAGAGTGAGGAAGGAGAAGAAGCGTGGCGCCATGGACAGGAGCCTCGTTTTTATCGTGCTCTTTCTTGTGGTGTTCGGACTGATCATGATCTATTCGGCCAGTGCATACTATGCGGTGCGCTCGGGCAGGAAGGCAAACTATTATCTGTGGAGCCAGCTGAGAGCCACGATAATAGGACTCGCTGCCATGGTCTTCGTATCACGTGTGGACTATCATGTGCTCCGCAAGCTGGCATGGCCGGCATATTTCGTTTCGCTTGTGCTCATAGCACTGGTGCTGACCCCTCTGGGGATGACGGTCAACGGTGCCCGCAGATGGCTAAACCTTGGACTTTCGCTTCAGCCGGCAGAGGTCGCCAAGGTGGGTATGATCATATTCTTCTCGGCATATGTGTGCGGCAACCTGAAGAGGGTGCAGCATCTGAAGGGAATAATCAAGACAATGATCATTGCAGCAGTGCCGGCGCTGATGGTCTACGGTATCACCGAGAATCTGAGCTCCGCCATCATCATATTCGCGATCATATACATAATGCTCTTCGTGGCGAGCCCGAAGAGCGCGCCCTATGTGATCATAGCGGGTGCCATGGTGGGCGTGGCCGCTCTCGTGGTATATGTGGTGGCACACAATATCATCCCATATGAACTGTCATACAGACTCGGCCGCATAGAGGCCTGGCTTCATCCCGAGCAGTATGCCTCGAGCAGGGGATTCCAGACGCTCCAGGCTCTGTATTCAATAGGCTCCGGAGGTGTGCTCGGCAAGGGACTGGGGCAGAGTACCCAGAAGCTCGGCTTCGTGCCCGAGGCCCAGAACGACATGATCTTCTCCATCATCTGTGAGGAGCTTGGCATGTTTGGAGCGCTTGCAGTGATACTGCTCTTTATCATGCTGATATACCATCTTCTGATGATAGCGACCAATGCACCGGATCTTTTCGGATCTCTGCTCGTGACAGGCATCATGACTCACTTCTCACTGCAGGTGCTGCTGAACATCGCGGTGGTGACGAATGTGCTCCCCAACACCGGGATCACGCTGCCCTTCATATCCTACGGAGGTTCATCGTCCGTCTTTCTTCTCGTAGAGATAGGTATAGCCCTGTCGGTATCCAGAAGCATCAGGATGGGCTGACATGGGACGCAGGAAGGCTCTGATCGCAGTGGCTGTGACAGCCCTGCTCCTGATAGGTGCCACCGTAGCCTGGGAGTACTTTGCCGTGGAGGAGGTATCAGTGGTGGGCAGCACCCATTACACGGATGAGGAGATAGAGGACCGGGTGATGACGGGACTGCTGGGACACAACTCTCTGTATCTGAAGCTGAAGTACAGGGACAGACCCATTACCGATGTGCCCTTCATAGAAAGGATGGATGTGACCATCAATTCCCCCACGTCGGTAACGATAAATGTATATGAGAAGGCCGTCGCCGGATATGTGAAGTACCTCGGCAGGTATATGTACTTTGACAGGGAGGGCAATATAGTAGAAGCATCCACGGATCAGATCCAGGGAATACCCTATGTCACAGGGCTTTCCTTTGATGAATGTGTCCTGTATGAGCCGCTTCCCGTGGAGGACCCCACTGTGTTCTCCACCATACTGGCTATCACGCAGCTTTTCGACAAATACGATATCAGCGCGGACAGGATCTACTTCAGTGATTCCGGTAATGTGACCCTGTATTTCGGCAACGCCAGGGTGATACTGGGGACAATGGACAATATAGACGAGAAGATGATGAAGCTGAAGAACATCATCCCGTCTATCAGGAATCTTTCGGGGGAGCTTCACCTGGAGGAGTATTCCGCGGACAAGGACGAAGGATACGTGACTTTTGAGAAGGATCAGTAGTCCGGGATTAATATTGTTTAAATAAAACCTTGCGAAATCCTTTTTTAGAAGTTATTATGGTAAATAGCCCTTTTCGGGGTGAGTGTGTATTTTATGTGGTTTTTGAGGAGGAGTTGTCGTGTTTGAGATGAAATCAGACGCAGCTGAATACGCCTGCAAGATCATGGTAATCGGAGTGGGAGGAGCCGGTAACAATGCTCTGAACAGAATGGTCGATGTGGGTATAAGAGGCGTAGAGCTGATGGCAGTCAATACTGACCTGAAGGATCTGCGGAGCTGCAAAGCACCGAACTATGTACAGATAGGCCAGAAGCTGACGAAGGGTCTCGGAGCCGGAGCCGATCCTGAAAGAGGAGAGAAGGCAGCCGAGGAGACCATCGATGAGATAAAGAGCAGGATAGAGGGATATGACATGGTGTTCATCACCTGCGGTATGGGAGGAGGCACCGGTACCGGAGCGGCTCCTGTCATAGCGAAGGCGGCAAAGGACATGGGTATCCTGACTACAGCCATCGTCACGAAGCCCTTCTCATTCGAGTCCAGAGGAAGGATGAAGAAAGCAGAGGCAGGTATCGAGAGACTCTCTGCCAATGTGGATACGTATACAGTCATACCCAACGACAAGCTCAGGGCACTGGATCCCAAGCTCCCCTTTGAGGAGTCCTTCAAGAAGGCGGATGAAGTGCTGCAGCAGTCAGTACAGGGCATCACCGATCTGATCACGGGCGAGGCCCTGATGAACGTGGACTTCGCGGATGTGCGTACCACCATGCACGACAAGGGTATAGCCCACATCGGCATGGGAAGCGGAAAGGGCGAGAGCCGTGCGCTGGATGCCGTCAAGAAGGCAGTGGAGAACCCTTTGCTGGATACCAAGATCGACGGCGCAAAGAACCTTATCTACAATATCACGGGTACTGTCACCAACGAGGATGTGTACTCGATCTCAGATTATCTGAACAATCTGATAGATGATGAGGCAGAGGTCATATTCGGTACCGACAATTCGGGCGATGCCGGAGACGATACCATCTGCGTCACCGTGATAGCTACCGGACTGCAGGAAGCAGTGCCTGTACAGGAGAAGCCCAAGGCCCCCAATCTTTTCGCGGGAGCAGGAGTGAATCCCGGATTCGGACTCGGCGGTATCAGGCCCGTAGCTCCCCAGACAGATAATGTACAGGTACTCGGCACAGGAGCGACTGCCAATCTCGGCCCTCAGCCGGGACTCGGTTCGATGCCTCCGGCACCCGGTTCGGCACCGGGCAGTGCACCGGCACCTGCATCCAGAGTCAACATACCGGCACCCTCCGAGCCCATATCCATGGCAAGGGTGGAGCCGAAGAGCATCAATATACCTGATTTCCTGAAGAGACACTGATATTGGAGCTATAAAAAAGAAAGGAAAGATATAATATGAGATGTCCTTTTTGTGGCCATGAAAATATCAGAGTCATAGATTCAAGGCCGGCTGAAGAGAACAATTCCATCAGACGCAGGAGAGTCTGCGATGAGTGCGGAAAGAGATTTACCACATACGAGAAGGTAGAGACGATACCTCTCATAGTGATCAAGAAAGACAACAACAGAGAGACGTATGACAGAGAAAAGATAGAGCGGGGGATCCTCAGGGCCTGCCACAAGAGGCCCATATCCGCAGAGGCCATCAATGAGGTGGTAGATGAAGTGGAGAAGGAGATATATGAGCTTGAGGAGAGAGAGATCATGAGCTCGGTCATAGGAGAGCTGATCATGAACAAGCTCAAGGATCTGGATCCGGTCGCATACGTACGTTTCGCTTCGGTCTACAGAGAGTTCAAGGATGTGAACACATTCATGGACGAGCTGAAGAAGGTGCTGAACAACAACTAAAACAAACGGGTGCCCTGCCAAAAGGCGGGGCATTCGCATATCAGGGCAAAGAATATGAGACTGTTTCCCGATGCCATGTCCGGGAGTGCGTATGATATCGACTACGGATATCTGTACGACAGAGGATACAGGGGTATAATATTTGATATAGACAATACGCTGGTGGAGCACAATGAGCCTGCCACGGACAGGGCTGTACGTCTGGTGGACAGCCTGCACGATATGGGGTACAGGGTCTGCGTGGTCTCCAACAACAGAGAGCCCAGGGTGAAGAGCTTCGCTGAAGCTGCCGGCTGCGGCTATGTGTATAAGGCCGGAAAGCCCGGAGCAGGGGGCTACAGGAAAGCCATGGATCTCATGGGATGCGGCACTGGGGATACGCTGGCTGTGGGAGACCAGCTCTTCACTGATATCTGGGGAGCGAACAATGCCGGCATACGGAGCGTGATGGTACGACGGATCGCTTCACACGAGGAGATACAGATACATCTGAAGAGGATACCCGAGGCACTGATCACGGGAATATATATACTTATATACGGACGAAGAGGGGAGAAAGAGCTGCTATGAGAGATATTGACGGAAAGACCAGGGTGATAGGCATCATCGGTGACCCGATAGAGCATACAGGGAGTCCCGCCATACACAATTTTATCGCAGAGAAGCTGGGTGACAATGTGGTATATGTGCCGTTCCACGTGAAGGACAGGAGACTGGAAAAGGCAGTGGAGGGAGCATATGCGCTGGATATAGACGGTCTCAACGTGACGGTGCCGCACAAGATCGCGGTGATGCAGTATGTGACCGAGCTGGACGATGCGGCTCTTTCCATAGGTGCAGTCAATACTCTGGTGCGCATCAGAGGCGGCTACAAAGGATATAACACAGACTTCTCGGGCTTCATGAGACAGCTGGACAGCGTGGATATGCAGGTGAACGGCAGGGAAGTGATCATGCTGGGAGCAGGCGGCGCGGCAAAGGCGGTGATGTACTCGCTGCAGAAGCTGGGAGCAGAGCATGTCTATGTGCTGAACAGAAATGTGGACAAGGCGAAAGAGAACTTCGGAAAGGCGGGTAATGTCACGGTCCTGGGATTCGATGAGTGGAAGCAGATACCTTCCGGGAAATACATGGCTGTGCAGTGCACATCCGTGGGACTTTCGCCCGATGATAATGACTGCGTGATCAGTGACGACGGCTTCTTTGAGCTGATAGATGAGGCGGTGGATCTGATATACAGACCCAAGGAGACCGTATTCATGAAAAAGGTCGCAGAACATGGCGGTAAGGCATATAACGGTCTCAGGATGCTGATGTATCAGGCGGTTTCGTCATACGAATTCTTCATGGACAGGGAGGTCCCCGGGGATATAGTGGAGGCTCTTTATCATGAGCTTGATTCTTGAAGGGTTCATGGGGTGCGGCAAGTCTGCCATAGGCAGGAGACTGGCTGACAGACTTGGTCTGGCTTTCATCGATACCGATGCCGAGATAGAGAGGAAGCAAAGATGCAGTATTAGCGATATCTTCAGGGAATCCGGAGAGGAGGCCTTCAGACAGATGGAGACATCTCAGCTGTATTCTCTCGAGCTGGAGGGCAGTGAGGCTGTCATTTCCCTGGGGGGAGGCACACCAATGAGGGATGCCAATATGAGGGTGCTGAAGAGGCTGGGAAAGATCATATATCTCAAGGCTTCGCCCGGGATACTGCTCGGCAGGCTCGAGGAGGAAAAGGACGGCCGACCCATGCTGGCAGGCTACGAGCTGAAAAAGAGAGTGGAGAGCCTGCTGGAGGAAAGAGAAGGCAGGTACCTGGAGATCGCGGACAGTGTGGTGGAGCTTGAGGGAGCAGACATCGATACGGAGTGCCTGAAGGTGATCGGGGCATATGAGGAGCTGAAATGAAGATACTTGTGATCAACGGACCGAACCTGAACTTTCTGGGGATAAGGGACAGGAAGATATACGGAGAGCAGAGCTACAGCCACCTGGTGGAGATGATAGAGGCCAAGGCTGCGCATGACGGCATAGAGGTGGAGTGTTACCAGAGCAACCATGAGGGGGATCTGATAGACAGGATACAGGCGGCCTACAGTGACGGCACCGACGGGATAGTGATCAACCCCGGTGCGCTGACACATTACTCGTACGCATTGTATGATGCGCTGGGATCCTACGATACGATACCCATGGTGGAGGTGCATATCTCGGATATCAACTCCAGGGATGAATTTCGAAGGGTGTCGGTCACGGCTCCGGCCTGCGATCTTCAGATAGTGGGGCACGGGCTCCAGGGCTATCTGGAAGCCATGGATCACATAGAGGGTAAGAAATAGGAGTTGCGCTCAAGGCGTCAATAGATTATAATATTCAGGCATTTGTTGTTAAAGGATAAGGAGGATATATCAGATGATATCGGCCGGTGATTTTAGAAACGGAGTAACACTGGAAATAGATGGGACCGTATATCAGATAGTGGAGTTCCAGCATGTCAAGCCCGGTAAGGGCGCGGCTTTCGTCAGGACGAAGCTCAAGGATGTGATCAATTCAGGTGTGGTAGAGAAGACTTTCCGTCCTACGGAGAAGTTCCCCACGGCTCACATCGACAGGAAGGATATGCAGTATCTCTACAGTGACGGGGATGTATATAATTTCATGGATCCCGAGTCATACGAGCAGATCGGTATCGGCAAGGATGTAGTCGGAGATGCCATGAAGTTCGTCAAGGAGAATGAGAACTGCAAGATCTGCTCATACAACGGAAAGGTATTCTCTGTGGAGCCCCCTCTCTTCGTAGAGCTGGAGGTGACCGAGACAGAGCCCGGCTTCAAGGGTGACACGGCTACCGGAGCTTCCAAGCCCGCTACCGTAGAGACCGGAGCTCAGGTTTCTGTTCCCCTTTTCGTAAATACGGGTGACAAGCTCAAGATCGATACACGTACAGGAGAGTATCTCTCAAGAGTCTGATCTGATGGCCTATTATCAGGGCCGCATCCGGCGGCCCTGAATCTTTTTCTTCTTTCTTTTTTCACTATTCAATTTTTCATCGATAATGCCGTTCGCTGACCGTACGTTATTTTGCGTACGCATTTCTTGACATTCTATTATTCTGATTCCAAGGAGGAAAACCAAAATGAGATTTGATGATTTTACGGAGCTTGTAAGGACAAGACTGGAGGAGATATGCGGACCGGAGTTTTCCGTGAGCGTGTATGAGGCACTGAAGAACAACTCGGTGACGCATAAGGGGGTGTCCATAAAGGAGAACGGCTGCAACATCTCCCCGACCATCTATCTGGACGAATTCTACACGGACTACTGTGACGGAAAAGATATAGAGGAGATAGTGAACGATGTGATCAGGGTCTACTCCGAGAACAGGCTGTGTCCGGATCTGGATGTGGAGAAGTTCAGTGACTATGAATGGGTCAGAGAGAGGATATTCTTCAAGCTGATCAATGCGATGGACAACTTCAGGCTGCTGCAGCAGGTGCCTCATGAGAACCTGATGGATCTCGCAGTGGTATACGGAGTATATATGGGTGATCACAGGGGCGCCTTCTCGTCGGTGCTCGTGCGTAACGAGCATATGGCGGGATGGAAGGTGTCGGAGGAGGAGATAAGAGAGGGGGCCATGAAGAATACACCGAGGCTTCTCCCGTATCAGATCTTTACCATGAGCGAAATGCTGGAGGGCTCGGGACTGGAGACCGGCATACCGGAGAATGCGATCAGGATGTATGTGATGACCAACAGCCTCAGGATAGGCGGTGCTTCAGCCATGCTCTATGAAGGGGCATTGAGAAGCTTCGCCAGATCCATCGGATGCGATCTGTTCGTGATCCCCTCGTCCGTCCACGAGCTTATACTGATACCTGATGACGGCTTCGCGGATGCGGGCACCCTCATGCCCATGATAGGTGAGGTGAACGATACCCAGCTGGACAGAGAGGAGATCCTGTCTTATTCACTGTACAGGTATGATGTCGAAAAGGATCTGATGGAGATCGCCGCATCGCCCGAGAACAGGAAAAGCTGCGGAGGAGTACAGCCGGGATCAAAAAAAGTTGCAAGGGCGTAAGCTGATATGCTAATATAGGCTCTGTATGTGGGGAGAGGGCTCTCTCCCCATTATATACAGATCCTGGCAGAGGGATGTGCGTTCATAGCTCAGCTGGATAGAGCACAGGCCTCCGACGCCTGGTGTCGAGGGTTCGAATCCCTTTGAACGCATGAGATTTATGGAGCCAGCTACCGTTCGAAGTCGCGAAGCGGCGAGTTACGGCAGCGGCATCCGGACGGATCAAGTCAGCTATAAACTGGAGTTTATAGAGGAGGAATGAACATATGAGCAGAAGACGTGGTGGTTTTGATATAAGAGATGTACTGCTTTCTCATTATCAGTATGTCATAGTGGGAGCACTTTTCATCATACTGGTGGTGGTGCTGGCTATCTTCTCTTCCAAGCATAAGGACGGAAAGGCGAGCGCATCCGAGAATGCAACGGAGGCGACTGCGACACAGGTATATGACGAGACAGCCGAGATACCCCTGCCCAACGAGGAGCTCAAGGTGGATGCGTATCCCGAAGTGAATGCTCTGGTGAGCACCTACTTCACGGCCATGGCTACAGGTGATGTGGCTACGCTTTCCAATATATGCAGCTCGTTGGACGATGCGGCAAAGATCAGGATCCAGGAGAAGGCGAACTATACCGAGAGCTATGACGACCTGAAGTGCTACACGAAGCCGGGTCCTATACCGAACTCTTACATCGTATTCGCACGCTACAATATCAAGTACGTGAACATAGATACCAAGGCACCGGGACTGTCATCGCTGTATGTATGTACGGATGATGCCACCGGCAACCTCTACGTATACAGCGGAGATCTCGCAGAGAACGTGGCGAACTATATAAAGGGAGTCGCTGCCCAGGACGATGTGGTGGCTCTGCTCACAGAGGTGGATACGGAGTACAACAACGCAGTGGAGTCAGACAAGACCCTCAAGGCGTTCATGGATGCTCTTCCCGCAAGACTGGATGAGGCAGTGGCTGCACGTATCAGCGACGGCTACACCGGAGACGATACAGCGGTATCTGAGAATACCGTGGAGGAGGTCACGGTAAGGCTGACAGACAATGTACGTATCAGGTCTTCGGCTGACAAGAGCAGCGATGCGAACATCATCGCAAAGGCAAGCAAGGGCGACACCTACACCAAGATCGGTGATGAGGGTGAGTGGACCAAGATCCGCTATAAGGATACGGAGGCCTATGTGAGCTCCGAGTATGTGGAGGTAGTGGATACTCCTTCGGATGCCGGCGGAGAGGCTGCCGCAACCGGAGAGGAAGGCGGCGATACCGCAGCTGCACCTGCATCATCGGGCGGCTCCATCACCGTGAATGACAGCGGAGTGCGTATCAGGTCATCTGCGGACACCAGCACTAATGACAACATCATAGGCAAGGCAGGTTCGGGCGAAACCTTCCCTCTGAAGGGAGAGGCTGACGGCTGGTACCAGATAGACTACAAGGGACAGACCGGATATATCAAAGGAGAGTTTGCGTCAAAGAATTAAATTGCTCTTGCAATCCGGCCGGGCTTGATGTATTATCTTTCGTGACAAAGGCGTCAAAGAAAAGAGGTGGATACCTCTTTTCCTTGGCGCTTTGATTATTTCAAACATTTTTCTTTAGGAGGGAAAAGCAATGTCATACGTGGATGAGGTTTACGACTATGTGGTAGAGAAGAACCCGGCACAGCCCGAGTTCCACCAGGCTGTTAAAGAGGTGCTGGAGTCACTCAGAGTAGTCATCGAGAAGGATGAGGAGAAGTACCGTAAGGAAGCTCTGCTTGAGAGACTCGTGACACCTGAGAGACAGATACTCTTCAGGGTACCCTGGGTGGATGACAAAGGGCAGGTGCAGGTGAACAACGGCTTCAGGATCCAGTTCAACTCAGCCATAGGTCCCTACAAGGGAGGACTCCGTTTCCATCCTTCGGTAAATCTCGGCATCATCAAGTTCCTCGGATTCGAGCAGATCTTCAAGAACAGCCTGACCGGACTTCCCATAGGCGGAGGAAAGGGCGGATGCGACTTCGATCCCAAGGGCAAGTCGGACAACGAGATCATGAGATTCTGCCAGAGCTTCATGACAGAGCTTTACAGACATATCGGAGCTGATACGGACGTACCTGCAGGTGATATCGGTGTAGGCGGCAGAGAGATCGGATATCTCTACGGACAGTACAAGAGGATCAGAGACAGGTATGAGGGCGTGCTCACGGGTAAGGGCCTCACCTACGGCGGATCTCTTGCACGTACGGAGGCTACAGGCTATGGTCTCGTATATCTGACGGAGGAGCTCCTCAAGGATCACGGCAGTGACCTCAAGGGCAAGACGGTAGTCGTCTCCGGCGCAGGCAACGTGGCTATATATGCTATACAGAAGGCAGAGCAGCTGGGAGCAAAGGTCGTATCCTGCTCTGATTCAACAGGCTGGATCTACGATCCCGAGGGGATAGATGTGGATCTGCTCAAGGATGTCAAGGAAGTAAAGAGGGCAAGGCTTACCGAGTATGCGGCTGCACGCAAGTCTGCAGAGTATCACGAGAAGAAGAACGGTGAGCACGGCGTATGGAACATCAAGTGTGATGTGGCTCTGCCCTGCGCTACACAGAACGAGCTGGATCTGGACGATGCCAAGGCACTGGTGGCAAACGGAGTGCAGGCTGTATGCGAGGGTGCCAACATGCCTACCACCATCGAGGCAACCAAGTATCTGCAGGACAACAAGGTGCTCTTCGTCTGCGGCAAGGCTTCAAATGCAGGCGGCGTGGCTACAAGCGCACTGGAGATGAGCCAGAACTCGGAGAGGCTCTCATGGACCTTCGAGGAGGTAGACAGCAAGCTCCAGGGCATCATGGTCAATATCTACAAGAACATTTCGGAGGCTGCCAAGGAATACGGCCTCGAGGGAGACTATGTGGCAGGCGCCAATATCGCAGGCTTCAAGAAGGTCGCTACGGCAATGGAGGCTCAGGGAGTGGTCTGAAGCATACGCTGCAGAGACATTATGATGAACAGAGGACCGGCTGCTTTTTGCAGCCGGTCTTATTTTGTGCATATTGAACAATATGGCCCATGTTGCTACAATATATAGCGATAGCAACTCTTGTGGAGGACAGTGTCTCTAAGATGGCAAAGGTGATATGCAGGAAGTGCGGCCGGGTATTCGAAGCAAGCTTGCAGAGCGGCGCGATGTGCGATGAGTGCCGGGCCGATCATATGGATAAATACCATCAGGTGCGTGAATACCTGTGGGAGCATCCCAATACTCCTGCCGCGACTGTGGCGAAAGACTGCGGGGTCAGTGTGCATCAGGTCATGATATGGGTGAGAGAGGAGAGGTTCGAGGTCTCTGACGAGTCGAAGATAATCCTCTATTGCGCGAACTGCGGCACCAGGATATCGACGGGGAAATACTGTGCCAGATGTGCCGCTGAGGCAGCGAAGTACGCGAAGAAGCAGGATGATGAGCTGAGGCTTCGCCGCAGAGCGGAGAACATGAAGGGCATTTCCATGAGCAGGAAGAGCGGAGAGGATGGCGAGATGAGATATCTCGGTAGCAATGAGCATAAATAAGACAGTCAGACTCTATGACAGCGATCCCTATGAGAGGAGCATGCGGTCAAGGATCCTGAAGGTGAGTCCGGCCGGAGACGGAAAGGTATCGGCGGTACTGGACAGGACGGTCTTCTTCCCCGAGGAAGGGGGACAGACATCAGATGTCGGGATTCTCGGAGGGTATGAAGTCACCCATGTGTCCATAGACGGAGGGATCATATATCATGAGGTCGCATGCGGAGCAGGCGATCTGCATGAAGGAGATGAGATAGAGGGGAGCATAGACTGGGATCACAGGTTCTCCAATATGCAGAACCATACAGGAGAGCATATCCTGTCGGGACTGCTGCACAGCATCTGGGGCTCCGAGAATGTGGGGTTCCATCTCTCGGACAACATAGTCACACTGGATACATCAAAGCTCCTTGGGGACGAGGAGCTCATGGAGCTGGAAAGAAAAGCGAACGAGGCGGTATACCGGGACATACCCGTGGAGTGCAGGTACTATCAGCCGGAGGAGCTCACCGGGACAGAATACCGGAGCAAGAAGGAGTTTGACGAGGATGTGAGGATAGTCACGATACCCGGCGTTGATGTCTGTGCCTGCTGCGCTCCTCATGTGAAGCGTACCGGAGAGATCGGTCTGATCAAGCTGATACGGGCCATACGCTACAAGGGCGGTATGCGCCTTACGATCCTTTCGGGCCGGAGAGCGTACGAATATCTGACGGCTCAGCAGAGGACGATAGAAGAGCTTTCCCATATGCTGTCGGAGAGCCCCGACAATCTGCCGGCTGCAGTGGACAGGCTGATGAAGGATATAGAGGCCTTCAGGATAGAGAAGCTGAATGCGGGAAGAGAGAGGCTGGAAAAGGCCATAGCCGCGATAGAAAAAGGCGGGAGCAGCATCATATTCACCCCGGAGGTGGATAATGTGGTGCAGCGCAGAGCGGTGAACACCATGACCGGGATATGCGGACAGGGCTATAAGGGGAGCAGGGAGTCCGGCGGGGACGGCCCGGGATGGGGCATATGTGCGATATTCGCAGGAAATGATGAGAGCGGATACAGATACATCGCATCCTGTCCGGGAGGAGATGCCAGGAATATATCTAAGCTCCTTGAGGCAAAGCATGGCGCGAAAGGCGGCGGCAGTGCCGAGATGGTGCAGGGAAGCATCGCGGCCGGAGAGAAGGAGATCAGGGAGACACTGACCGGATATCTGGGAGAGAAGGATGGAAAATAAGATAAACAAAGTGCTGTGCAGGATCTTTGCCTGCATCATGACGGCTGTAGCCGGAGTGCTGCTGCTGTTCTCTCTTGTGAGCACCACTCATGTGACCGGAGTGGACACGGTATTCTACGTGGGAGACAGTGCCTGGCTCCATGTGATGGTGCTGGGGGCGCTCACCGGAATAGGCATCATATTAAAAAAAAGGAAGGTGGGAGTACCCTGGGCTGTGATCATCATAGCGGGAGCGGCAGTGCTGGTGCTCCTTACCCTGTATGTGTATCAGGCGGGGCTTCACCCGAAGTTCGACCAGAGGAGGGTGCTGCAGATAGCGGAGGATGCAGGCAACGGTGTATACGATGAGTTCCTGCCGGGAGGCTACCTGGATGTGTACCCTCAGCAGAACGGTGTGGTGCTGCTTTACGAGTTCATATACCGCAGATTTGAATATATGGACTACATGGTCATACAGTATCTCAATGTCCTTATGATGGGGATATTCGTGGCTGGCTTCGGCGTGCTGATAAGAATGCTGCTTCCGGGGCATGAAAAGGCTGCGGTGGCGGGGACGATATTCTTCCTGCCCTTCTGGGGATATGTCACACAGATATACGGCAATCTGCCTGCCATGGCCTTCGGAGTGTGGGCCATGATCCTGACAGTGAGATACTGCAGGAAAGAGCGGATATGGCAGGCTTTGGGAATGTCGCTCCTCATGATGATCGCGGTGATAATGAAGGAAAATTTCCTGATCCTTCTTATAGCGCTGGAGATCATCATACTCTTTCATGTGATCACAAAGAAGAGATTGAAGCTCCTCATAGGAGCTCTGCTGTGCGTGGTGTTTGTGTTTGCGGGAGTGAAGGGAACGGATGCCCTGATGCGGAGCCAGACGGGCATAGCACAGGATCAGGGCGTGTCCATGCTTTCCTACTATGCCATGGGCATGCATGAGCATGCCGAAAGAGGAGCCGGATGGTACGACGGCTACAACGAGGAGGCATACGAAGCGGGAGGGTACAATACCGCAAAAGCCAGCGAGGTAGCAAAGGGAGATATCAGGAAGTCCTATCAGAATTTCCGCGAACATCCGGCATATTTTGTCGGCTTCTATATCAGGAAGGCAGCCTGCATGTGGAATGATCCCACCTGCGACTCGATAGCCATGCAGTGGGGGAGATGGTCGGACCGTGAGCCGGGTGCCCTGGCGAAGCCGGTGATAAGCGAAGGAGACTTTACTGCCTTCCTTGAGCACATCATGAACCTGTGCTGGACGCCGCTTCTCTTCGGTGTGCTCGTATATTTCATCAGTGCCTTCAAAAGAGAGGACCGGTTCGAGTACTATCTGCCTGCGATATTCTTCATCGGGGGATTTCTCTTCCACTTCTTCATATGGGAGACGGGAAGCTACTATACCTTCTACTACATGATCATGCTGATACCTTATGCGGTGTACGGATGGAGCATATTCTGCGAGCTCATCCCGAAGCTGGAGACGAAGAGGCTCGTGCTGCTCGCGGGGGCGGCTGTCTGCCTGGCGCTGATATTGTCGCTGCCCCAGACCGCATCACTGCTCACGCTGAACCGTGACAACGCAAGATATGCGGAGTATCTTCTGACGCTGCCTGTATAGAAGCGGACAGTGGTTCTGTATATAAAAAAGTGCAAGGCGCGATGTTGACGCAAAAGCCGGAAAGCTATATATTATAAAGTAGTATAGGTATAACTATGTCATGGGTTATTCTTCAAAGGAGTGAAGGAGGACGTCATGCGGAAAATATGCAGATCATTATTATCGTTAGTACTGACCGTCACACTTGTACTGCTGCCTCTCGGCATCATGGTGGCCAGGACGGACAGGGCAAAGGCAGATGACTCTGTAGGCACTGTCAACTCGACTACAGCGAATGTGTCTCTGCTGAACAATATGATGCTTACCAAGATCAACGGCCTGAGAGCTTCTCAGGGAGTAGGCAATCTGTCCATCGATGCCACACTGAATTCATATGCAGCGACGAGGTCCGTGGAGGCCGCAACGAAGTGGTCCCATACCAGACCCAACGGAGCACAGGGATGCGACATGATCCCTGCCAACAAGTGGAGAGGCGAGAATCTCTCGTATGTCACTTATCCGGAGTTCGGGTATTCCGAGCAGGAGCAGTCGGATGCAGCCAGCCTGATGTTTGACAATCTCGTGGCTTCTCCTACTCACTATGATAATATGGTGTTCGGCTCATTCACAAAGATCGGGATCAGGACGAGCGTGATGGATACCGGCGGCGGTACGAGACTTACCACAGCTTACATGTTTTCCAGCTGACAAGACACAGAGAAAGAGATTCTTCATACTGCAGAGCCCACTACGGGCTCTGTATTTTTTGAGACGATAAGGGAGAGAGATTTGGACGGGAAAAAGATGAGCAAAGGAGCCTGGTTCAGGAGAGGACTGAGGGACGGGATCCCCATAGCCATGGGGTATCTGGCAGTGGCGTTCACTCTCGGCATCGCTGCCGACAACGTGGACATCACGGCGCTGCAGAGCTTTTTCATGTCTTTTGGAATGGTAGCCTCCGCGGGGGAATACGCTGCCATCATACTGATAGGCTCGGCAGCCGGGGCTGTGGAGATGATAGCTACCACTCTGGTGATCAATCTCAGGTATTTCCTCATGAGCTGCTCGCTCTCGCAGAAGCTCTCACCGAAGGAGCCCATGTGGAAGAGGTTCCTGCTGGCATACTGCGTGACGGATGAGCTCTTCGGCATATCATCGGCCGTAGAGGGATATCTGGAGCCGGTATATACCTACGGAGCGGCTATGGTCTCGGTGTCCGGCTGGTGCCTGGGGACCGTGCTCGGTGTGATGGTGGGGGATATACTCCCGCTGAGACTTGCTTCAGCCATGAATGTGGCGCTGTACGGCATGTTCTTAGCCATCATCATCCCTCCGGTGAAGAGGAGCCCGTTTATGGCAGGGCTTGTCATCATATCGATGCTTTCCGGCTGTGTCTTTGCCTACGCTCCGGTAGTCTCGGGGATATCGGAGGGCTTCAGGATCATCATCCTGACGGTGCTGATAGCAGGCGCGGCAGCGTATCTGCGGCCGGTAGAGACCGGGCAGGAGGGAGACTGACATGAACGGCAGGAATACGTACATATCTCTCCTTATCATGACACTTACGATCTATGGTATCAGGGTGATACCCTTCATCATTTTCAGGAAAGAGATCACAAATAAGAGGATACGCTCCTTTCTCTACTATGTACCCTATGTGACACTGGCTGTGATGACCTTTCCGGCTATCCTGAATGCCACGTCATCCGTATGGTCAGGGGCCATAGCTCTCGCTGTGGGAGTCATTGCGGCACTCATCGGAGGGGACCTCTTTACGGTTGCAATAAGTGCCTGTGTTGCGGTATTCTTAAGTGAGTTGTTTTTAATCTGAGAGCTGGAGATGCATAAATGAAGAACATACTGTGGGATATACTGATGATAGCCATCGGGGTGGTGCTGATAATGTTCCCCGGGACGGCTATAGACATATCGATAAAGGTGATAGGTGTGATACTGATCGTGGCCGGAGCAGCCGGAGTGGTGCTTGGCATCAAGGGTCAGGGAGCCTATCAGGTCTATACGATGGGAGGAGCAGTGGTGTCCGTGGCGTCTGGTGTGGTCTGTCTGGTACAGCCGGGGATCATCAAGTCGATCCTTCCTCTCATCATGGGTATCGTGATCCTGATCACAGGTCTCTTCAACATAGCCAATGCGTTCAGTGCAAAGAGAGCAGGCGCGTCCAAGTGGCTCGTGTCGCTCATACTGGCATTCATCACAGTGATATGCGGAGTGGTGATACTGCTGAACCTCGACGGTACGGCAGATCTTCTGGTGTGCATCATAGGAGTGGTGTTCGTATACAACGGAGTATCGATGCTTGTCATGAAGATACTCAACAGGGTGTAGTCCGATGTCCGTAAGATATCACAATTTCGGCGGCATCATAGGATGGAACCTCCAGAAGTTCTTCCCTTCCCTGTCCGCGAACAGCTATCTGAAGCTGCAGTTCGTGATGCGCAGGAAGCTGCAGCGCAGGTATATAGAGCATTTCATGGACAAGGATCTGTCCGAGCCTCCCATGCCTCTCGTGGTCAATCTGGAGACGATAAACAGATGCAACTCCGACTGTGCTTTCTGCACCGCCAACAGATATGCGGAGAAGCGTCCCTACAGGAAGATGGACGACGAGCTCTTCTACAGCATCATCGACCAGCTGGCCGAGTGGGGCTACAAGGGGCATCTTACACTTTACGGCAACAACGAGCCCTGGCTCGACAAGAGGATAGTGGAGTTTCATAAGTACTGCAGGGAGAAACTCCCTGACTGCTATATCTTCATGTCCACCAACGGTCTGCTGCTCAACGTGGACAAGGTAAAGTCAGTGATACCCTATGTGGATCAGCTGATCATCAACAACTACTGTGAGGACATGAAGCTCCATAAGAACATACAGGAAATATACGACTACGCCAGAGCACATGAGGATGAGTTCAGCTCGGTGGATCTGCTCTTCCAGATGAGATATGCGAAGGCTGTGCTCACCAACAGGGCGGGGTCGGCTCCGAACAAGAAGAACAGCACGAAGGTACTGAAAGAGACCTGTCTCATGCCGTATACGGATGTGTTCATCTTCCCCGACGGCAGGATGGGACTTTGCTGCTGCGACAACTACGAGAAGACAACGATGGCGGATCTCAACGAGACCCCCATCAGAGAGGCCTGGAACTCCGAGATGTACAGGCATGTCAGGGAGTGCATAAGAGACTCCAGAGCGGGATTCCCGTTCTGCAAATACTGTGACTTCATCGACGCGGGGCTTCGGATGGATGCCGTGGATGACGCGCTCTCAAACAGGGGGGTGCAGCACGGTGCACGCCAGTCACTCTTCAGGAAATGATACAGGGCAGGGAGGCTTAATGAAAAAAAGAGCATTGATCATCGGTGCGGGACCTGCGGGACTCACGGCTGCATATGAGCTGCTGAAGAAAAGCAGTGATCATGAGGTGACCGTGTTCGAAGAGACGGATCAGTTCGGAGGTATATCCAAGACTGTCGAGTACAAGGGCAACCGCATGGATATGGGCGGGCACCGCTTCTTTTCCAAGGTACCCGAGGTCAATGCCTGGTGGGATGACATGCTCCCCATGCAGGGACATCCTGCGAGTGACGATCTGATGCTGGGGCGCGAAAGACCGCTGGCGCCGGGCGGCCCGGATCCCGAGGCGGAGGACCGGGTGATGCTCATGAGGCACCGTGTATCCAGGATCTTCTTCAATGACAAGTTCTATGACTATCCCATCTCTCTGAAGCCCGAGACCTTCAAAAACTTCGGGTTCATCACGACTATGAAGGTGGGATTCTCGTATATCGCTTCACTTTTCCACAAGCTTCCTGAAGACAATCTGGAGAATCTCTATGTCAATTCCTTCGGCAGAAAGCTGTACAGCATGTTCTTCGAATACTATACGGAGAATCTCTGGGGCAGGCATCCCTCTGAGATAGATGCATCGTGGGGGAGACAGAGGACAAAGGGCCTGTCCATATTCGGGATCATAAAGGACTATCTCGGCAAGGCCTTCAGGGTGAAGAACCGAAAGGTGAACACTTCGCTGATAGAGGAGTTCAAATATCCGAAGCTCGGGCCCGGCCAGCTGTGGGATGTGACCGCGCAGGAAGTGGAAAAGCTCGGAGGCAGGATAATAAAGAATGCCAGGGTTACGAAGATACACAAGAAGCCCGACAACACTCTCGACAGCATCACCTACGTGGATGCGAAGGACGGGAGTGAGCATGTGGTGGAGGGTGACATCGTGATATCCTCCATGCCGATAAAGGATCTGGTGGGCGGCATGAACGATGTGCCTCACGAAGAGGCCCGTATCGCGGCGGGGCTTCCCTACAGGGACTACATGACTCTCGGAGTGCTGGTGCCGAGGCTGAAGCTTAAGAACCTCACCGATATGAAGACCGTCAACGGGATCATCCCCGACTGCTGGGTATATGTGCAGGACCGCAAGGTGAAGCTGGGACGCTTCCAGATATACAACAACTGGTCACCTTATATGATAAAGGACCTGGAGCATACGGTGTGGATAGGTCTCGAATACTTCGTGAATGAGGGTGATGAGTACTGGAACATGAGCGAAGATGAGTTCGCAGCCCTCGGTATAGAGGAGATGGTGAAGATAGGCATCATAGACAGTGCAGACGAGGTGCTGGACTATCACATGGAGAAGATAAAGAAGGCCTATCCCGCATATTTCGACACCTACAGTGAGATGGACAGGCTGAGGGAATACCTGAAGAACATCGACAATCTTTACTGTGTGGGCCGTAACGGACAGCACAGATACAACAATATGGATCATTCCATGATGACATCCTTCGAAACCGTGAGGACTATCATCTCGGGAAGCAGGGACAAGGACAGCATATGGTCCGTGAACACCGAGGAAGAGTATCACGAGAGTGAGAGCCAGGAAGCGGAAGTAGATTAAGATCAGGACTAAAGTTTTCCGGAGATCGTCCGATATATTGATATAGAAACGGATTTCTATTTTCTTTCAAGGAGGATAAGACAATGGTAGGATTCAATTCGAACATTTCAGATGTAAACCCTTATCAGGGTGTCACATCGCAGTATCCCAAGCAGGATAAGGCAGGGGCACAGCCTCAGAAGGACGCTGCAAAGTCCGCATTTCCCGGACAGCAGGATCCCGGAGCCGTATACGACAAGTCCGATGCACTGGCTACGATAGTGGGCCAAAAGACTGCCGGCATGCTGGGCAGGACAGTGGGCCAGCCGCAGCTTTCCGAGAAGGCGCAGAAGTACTACGACCAGCTCAAGGCAAAGTTCGGAGATATGGACTTCATCCTGGTATCCAGGGATGAGAAGGCCAACGCGATGGCAAACTCGGCAAGCTATGCCAATCCCAATAAGCCCGTTGTCCTCATAGGAGAGGACGAGGTCGAGAAGATGGCAAACGATGAGAAGTTCCGCGAGAAGTACGAGGGCATCATCGCCATGGCCAAGGAGAATCTCGCATCAATGAAGGATTCCTTCGGCGACAACGACAATGTCAAAGGATACGGCATGCAGGTCGGCGAGAACGGAGAGGTCTCCTATTTCGCAGTGCTGAAGAAGGCCAATGCCGAGCAGGCACAGCGCATACAGGAGCACAGGGAAGAGAGAAGAGCAGCCGAGAAGGCTGAGGATAAGAAGGAGCAGAAGGAAGCCTTCGATGAGCGCATAGACAAGGCAAGGAGCGCAAGGAGCGAGAAGGCCATGGAAGCCTATGACGATCAGGAGGATTTCGCATACGAGATCATTAGGGCAGGCTCTGTAGATGAGCTGGCGCAGAAGATCACCGATTTCTTCAATCCCCAGGGAGTGTCAGAGGGAGCATATCTGGGACAGAGTGTGGACTTCAAGGCGTGAGGGCATCACGTAAAAACAGGTATGAAAGGCGGGTCATATGACCCGCCTTTATCATATCCCTTTTTCATATGTCCTTATCATATGACCGCTGCTCTTTGTGTTGTCTGTGCGGGGAATAAATGATAAAATTTACAGGTTATGAGCAATGCCGTAAAGAGCCAGAAAAGTCAGAAAAAACCTGCACAGAATACCTGCAAGAGGATGCAGGCGCTGATCCCCGGATATCTGGAGAAATCTCTCACTCTGCATGATGCAAGGGAGTTTACGGAGCACCTGAAAAGCTGCAGCGTATGCAGGGACGAGTTAGAGATCAGCTATCTGCTGAAGGAGGGCATCTCCAGGGCGGAGATGGGCGAGACGATAGACCTGCATACCGATCTGGAGGATATGCTGGACGAGACGGAAAACACCATACAGTATCTCACGCAGTACAATACGGCAGTACATCTTATAGAGGGTACCGCTGTTTTTGTGTTGCTTGCGTGTGCGATGCTGCTTTTCATGATATAGGTGGGATATGAGAGAGAAGATACTGCTGATAGACGGACACAGCATGCTGAACAGGGGCTACTACGGAGTGCCTCTTCTGACCAACAGCAAAGGAGTACACACCAATGCGGTGCTGGGCTTCCTCAATATCATGTTCAAGGTGATATCCGAGGAGGCGCCGGACTATATCGCAGTGGCTTTCGATGAGCATGCGCCGACCTTCAGACATGAGATGTACGAGGCCTACAAGGGCACGAGACATGCCATGCCCGAGGAGCTGAAGGAGCAGGTACCCCTGATCCGGGAGGTGCTTCAGGCAATGAACATACTGACCGTATCCAGACCGGGGCTGGAGGCGGACGATATCATAGGCACCATCAGCCGCAGGGCCATGAGAGAGGACAGGGAGGCTGTGATCCTCTCGGGAGACAGGGATCTGCTCCAGCTCGTGACCGCAGACAGCGTGAAGGTGCGCCTGCCTCACACCTCCAAGGGCGTGACCACGGTGGACGTGCTCTATGCGGCAGATGTAAAGGAGAAGTACGGTGTGACACCGGAGGGCATCATAGAGCTGAAGGCCCTGATGGGAGACTCCTCGGACAATATCCCCGGAGTACCGAAGATAGGAGAGAAGACGGGCGTGAGCCTGGTGCAGCAGTACGGCAATATAGAGAATCTGAAGGAGCATATCGGAGAGATCACAAAGAGATCCATAAGGGAGACCCTGGAGCAGAACTTTGATATGGCCGTGCTCTCGAAGAAGCTCGCCACCATAGATGTGAATGCGGAAATAGAGTTCACATGGGAAGCGGCCGCAAAGGGAGACCTCTTCAATGCTTCTGCCTACGGGAAGTTCATGGAGCTGGAGCTCAAGAGTCTGTATAAATATTTTGACGATACCACGACAGCTGCCGTGGAGGAGTCCGCAAAGCATGAGTTCGAAGAAATAAGGGATCTGGGAGAGATAGAGGCGGTCTTCGCTGAGGTGAAGAAGGCAAAAAAAGCGGGGATAGCCTTTGATGAGGACGGAGTATATCTGGTGCTCTCGCCCGACAGGGCAGTGGCGATACCTGCGGAGGGCTTCGCATCGCCCATGTTCCTCAAGGCCCATGTGACGGACATACTGGATGGAGGGAGCGGGATATACTATACCTTCGATATCAAGGGGCAGCTGAAGCATATGGAGGTGCCCTGCAGTCCGAAGCTGCGGGATCTGCTTCTCGCCGACTATCTCCTCAATCCGCTGATCGATGACTACGGCGTGCCGGAGGATACGGGAGAAAAGGCATATGCAGCCTATATCAGGGGAGAGGAGCGGTACAAAGAGCTTTGCGATGCAGGCATGGAAAGGCTCTATGCCGATATCGAGATGCCGCTGGCCTTCGTCCTGCATGATATGGAGAAGGAGGGTATCAGGGCTTCGAAGGAGACTCTGGAGTCAATATCGGCGGACCTGGAAAAAGACATACTTAAGCTGGAGCAGGAGATATATGCGGATGCGGGGGAGGAGTTCAACATCAACTCGCCCAAGCAGCTCGGGGTCATACTCTTCGAGAAGATGGGACTGCCCGGAGGCAAGAAGACCAAGAGCGGATATTCCACCGCTGCGGACGTGCTGGAAAAGCTGGCCGAGGATCAGCCCATAGTCGCGAAGATACTGGAATACAGGAGCGTATACAAGCTGAAGAACACCTACACCGATGCGCTCGCGGACTACATAGACGACAGCGGGAGGATACATTCCACCTTCAACCAGACGGTGACGGCCACGGGACGTCTGTCCTCTGCGGACCCCAATCTGCAGAACATACCGATCCGTACCGAAAGGGGCAGGGAGCTGAGACGGGTCTTCATCCCGAGAGAGGGATGGAGCTTTACCGATGCGGACTATTCCCAGATAGAGCTTCGTATACTGGCATCGCTCTCGGGGGATGAGAAGCTGATAAAGGCTTTCCTGGAGGGACAGGATATACATGCCAGTACGGCAGCTCATGTCTTTCATGTGGACTACGATGAGGTGACACCTCAGATGAGGCGCAATGCGAAGGCCGTGAACTTCGGTATCGTATACGGCATCAGCTCCTTCGGACTCTCGGAGAATCTGTCCATATCCAGGGCTGAGGCAAAGGAATACATAGACCAGTACTTTGATACCTTTCCCAGAGTCAAGGCATATCTGGACGAGCTGGTGGCATCGGCGAAGCAAAGCGGAGCGGCAGTGACGTATTTCGGACGCAGAAGACCGATACCGGAGCTGAAGGAGTCCAACTTCATGCGGCGCCAGTTCGGAGAGAGAGTGGCCATGAACATGCCGGTGCAGGGGACGGCTGCGGATATCATGAAGATAGCCATGGTAAGGGTACATGAGATGCTGAAGGAGAGCGGTCTGCAGTCCAGACTGATACTGCAGATACACGATGAGCTCCTGATAGAGACCGCACCCGGCGAGGAGGAGCAGGTGGAGCGGATACTGAAGGAGGGCATGATGGGAGCAGCCTCCCTGGCGGTACCTCTTACGGTGGACGTGAACAGAGGACGGGACTTCTATGATGCACACTGAAGCATCTTTTGCGCAGGCTGCGGGATCTGCGAAGAAGCATACACTGTGCATGGGCATCACCGGAGGCGTGGGATGCGGCAAGTCGGCTGTGATGGATCATCTTTCCCGCACGACGGACTGCAGGATCATCATATCCGATGACGAGGCGAAGAAATTATATACGCAGGACAGCCCGATTTTTGGTAAGATAATAGAGGCGGCCGGAGAAGATATCACGGACGGGGCCGGAGAGCTTGACAGGAAAAAGCTGGCAGCAAGACTCTTTGAGAGAAAAGGGCTCCGTGAGGAGATAAACGCCATAGTACATCCGGCTGTCATGGATCTCATAGACCGTGCAATAGAGACAGAGAGAGAGTCGGGCAGGCACGACTTCCTCTTCGTGGAGGCGGCACTGCTGATAGAGTGCGGATATGACAGGAAGCTGGATGAGCTGTGGTACGTGTATGCATCCGAAGAGGTCAGGCGGCGCAGGCTGAAGGAGAACAGAGGCTACAGCGATGAAAAGACGGCTGCGATGATGAGGGCCCAGTTGGACGAGGCGGGATACAGGGAGCACTGTATCAGGGTGATAGACAATAACGGAAGTATCGAGGATATGAGAAAGAGCGCCGATGAAGCGGTCCGGGAGGCTCTCGGAAGATACGGCATAACGGAAGGAAAGAACAGTAAATGAGATATCTGATAATCGGAGCGGGTCCCGCGGGACTCACGGTGGGAAACAGACTGCTGGATAAGGGCATAGAGGACTTTCGCATCATAGAGGCTTCGTCCGAGGCGGGAGGGCTTTGCAGATCGGCCGAGGTAGACGGGGCACCTCTTGATATATCCGGCGGGCATTTCGTGGATGTGCGCAGACCGAAGGTGAATGAATTCCTCTTCAGGTTCATGGCAGAGGATGAGATGGCAAGCTTTGACAGGGTCACCAAGATCAGGACGAAGGAGTCTAGGATAGGCTACCCCTACGAGGCCAATATCTGGCAGCTGCCTATAGACGAGCAGGTGGAGCATCTGAAGGCCATAGCAAATGCGGGATGCAATACCGGGGCACCGGAGCCCGAGAACTTCCTGGAGTGGATACCCTGGAAGCTCGGTGAGAAGATTGCGAACGAATATCTCTTCCCCTACAACGAGAAGATATTCTCCGTGGATCTTGCGACCCTGGGGACATACTGGATGAACAAGCTTCCCAACGTATCCTTCGAGGATACCCTGAGAGCCTGTCTTACGAAGAAGCCCTACGGCACACTTCCGGGACATGCGAGGTTTTATTATCCGAAGAAGTACGGCTCGGGTGAGCTGTGGCTGCGTATGGCTGAGAGATTGAAGGAGAGGATCGACTACGATACTCCCGCGAAGGAGCTGGACCTGAAGGGGCGCAGGGTGAACGGCACCTATACGGCGGATGTGATCATAAATACTGCACCCTGGAAATCCTTCGACAGGATAAGCGGAGCATCGGACGGCTTCATGGAGGCAGTGGATGCGCTGCAGTATTCTTCCATAGTCGTGAAGTATCTGCCGGATGTGGAGGACGAAGAGGTCAACTGGGAGTACTTCCCGGACAAGAGCATAGATTATCACAGGATACTCTACAGAAATACCTTTGCACAGGGCTCTAAAGGCTCGTGGGCAGAGATCAATCTGAAGAGATACGGGAAGAAAGAGGGAGATACGGCGTTCATCACGGAGTATGCATACCCCCTCAATACCATAGACAAGCCCGAGAAGATCGCTCTGATATTGGATGAGGCAAAGAAGAGCAACGTGATAGGCCTCGGCAGATGGGGCGAATGGGAGCACTACAACTCAGACGTGGTGGTAGAGCTGGCGCTGGGATTAGCGGAAAAGCTGGATTAGGAGCAGACAGATGGCCGAGAGCAGGAAGAGCAGTGACAACAGGAAGAGCGCGGAGAGCAGGAAATATCCGGGACAGCTGGTGTACGGACTGGACATAGGCACCAGGAGTATAGTCGGTACCGTAGGATATATGTATGACAAGAAGTTCCATGTGGTAGCCATAGAGAGCAAGCCTCATGAGACGAGAGCCATGCAGGACGGGCAGATACACGATATAGCGGCGGTGTCGGAGTCCATCACGGAGGTCACGAGCAGACTGCAGATAAAGCTCGGAAGACCCCTGCATGAAGTCTGCATAGCAGCTGCAGGAAGAGTGCTGCGGACTGTTACGGTGCACGTGGAGCAGGATCTGTCCGAGACGAGGGATGTCACCAGCGAGGACATATATTCACTGGAGCTCCTCGGCGCACAGAGAGCCTATGAGAGGTTCATAGAGCAGAGCACGCTCAATATCAAGTTCTATTGTGTGGGATATACCGTGCAGAGGTACTATCTGGACAAGTATCAGATGACGGATCTGCTGGCTCACAAGGGCAGCAATATAGGAGCCGACGTGATAGCCACCTTCCTGCCGGATGAGGTGGTGGACGGGCTGTACAAGGCAGTGGAGATGTCGGGGCTTCATGTAGCCGACCTCACACTGGAGCCCATAGCGGCCATGGAGGTGGCCATACCCCAGAGCTTCCGTATGCTGAATCTGGCTCTGGTGGATGTGGGAGCCGGTACCAGCGATATCTGTATCACAAGAGATGAGGCCGTGGTAGCCTACGGCATGATACCAAGTGCGGGAGACGAGCTCACCGAGGTGATAGCGAAGCATTATCTCACTGACTTCGAGGGAGCAGAGCAGATCAAGTATGCCTGCGATGCGGGGAAGGAATTCACCTACAACGACATCATGGGAGTGGAGCGAAAGACCACACCCGGGGAAGTCGCAGAAGTGGTGAAGGATACAGTGAAGATCATCACCCGCGAGGTGTCGGACCAGATCAAGAAGCTGAACGGGGGAAAGCCTGTATCCGCCATCTTCGTGGTAGGCGGAGGCGGACGGATCGCGGGGTTCACCGAGAGCCTGGCAGAGGAGATGGGCATAGATGCCACACGCGTGGCGGTAAGAGGAGAGGATGTGCTGAAGAATGTGGACTTCAAGGACAAGTCCCTGCCGGAGGATTCGCTCCTCGTTACTCCCATAGGCATCTGTATGAACTTCTTCAGGCAGAAGAACAATTTCATCTTCGTATCCCTGAACAACGTGCAGTACAAGCTCTACGACAACTCAAAGCTCAAGATCATGGATGCTGCCATGCAGGCAGATATACCCAATGCCGATCTCTTCCCCAAAAGAGGTGCGGAGATCAACTATACCATCAACGGCAACAAGAGGGTGGCCAGAGGTGAGATGGGTGAGGGTGCGGTGATACGTCTGAACGGTGACAGTGCCTCCTTAAGCGCCCAGATAAAAGCCGGGGATGCCATAGAGGTGGAGCCCTCTACTGCAGGTGAGCCTGCTCATATCCGTATAGATGAGCTCCCCGAATATACAGACTATATCAAGCTGGTAGTGAACGGCAGCGAGCTGAACGTGCCCAAGTTCGCAGAGGTGAACGGCACACTCCAGAGCGGATACTATGATATACAGGACGGGGATGAGATCATCATGCGGGATTACGTCCTGCTGCCCCAGCTGCTGGAATTCATAGACCTCAAGGCCGAGAAGGATACCGATATCCTGATCAACAACGTGGTGGCAGATAACGAGACGAAGATATACGAGAACTTCAAGATCGATCTGCTGATAGATGACTCTCCGATAGAGACGGCAGCGGAGCCGGTGAGTGAAGAGAAGGAAGAGACGGCAGCTGATGACGACGCACCGGAGGCTGCTGCTCATGGTGAAAACAATGCCGGAGGAGAAGGGACATCCGCCGCGGCAGATGCCGCAGTGAAGGAGGAAAGCGGTAAGGCTGAAAGCGACGGGGCTGCACCGGGAGCGGAAAGCAACGCTGCGACAGAGAGTGGCGCTGCAACAGAGACTGCCGCTGCAGACGGGAACGCGCCTGAGAGCGGGTCCGACAATAAAGAGGAAGCTTCCGGAGGAAGTGACCCCACGGCCATGAACGTCACCGTGAACGGCGAGCTGATCACGCTTCACGGAAAGACAAGCTACATCTTCGTGGATGTGTTCGACTATATAGACTTCGATCTCTCGAAGCCCCACGGCAAGATGGTGGTGACCAAGCGCAACGGCATGAGGGCGGAGTATTCGGAGTATCTGAGAGAGGGAGACAGGCTCGACATATACTGGGAGAAGTAGAGGGAAAGCACGGAGAGTCGGATGAGATTCAGGAATATAGCGAGCGGGAGCTCGGGGAACTGTACCTACATAGGAGATGAGAATACGCATCTTTTGATAGATGCCGGGATATCAGGCAAGAGGATCGAGGCGGGACTGAACGATCTGGAGCTTACGACCCCGGATCTGGAGGGGATACTCATCACACATGAACACAGCGATCACATCGGAGGCCTGGGCGTCATAGCCCGCAGATACGGCCTCCCTATTTATGCCACGGAGGGGACCATAGAGGCCATAAAGAACGCACCGAGATCGGTGATACCCGATCATCTCTTCCATGTGATCGAGGCGGACAGAGAGTTCAGGCTGGGCGATCTGAACATAAGGCCCATAGCGATATCACACGATGCTGCAGAGCCCGTAGCCTACAGGATAGAGAACGGCAGGAGCCGTGCTGCGGTGGCGACGGATCTTGGCACCTATGACGACTATATCATGGAGAGCCTGTCAGACTGCGACATTCTCATGCTGGAGGCCAATCACGATGTACATATGCTGGAGGTGGGGCCCTATCCCTACAGACTGAAGAGGAGGATCCTGGGAGACAAGGGACATCTGTCCAACGATCACTGCGGGAGACTCTTGACGTCCCTTATATCGGACAGACTGAAATACGTGGTGCTGGGACATCTGTCCCAGGAGAACAACCTCGCCGAGCTTGCCTACGAGACGGTACGTATGGAGGTCACCATGTCCGACTGTGATGCGCACTGGGGAGACTTCCCTGTATGCATAGCGAGCAGACACACAGGGACGGAATGCTTTGAGATATGAAGATGCTTCTATTCCGTAAGGCGGCATGGTATACTGTCTGAAGTGCTGCGATGGAGGTGACACAATGGACGAGAACAGGCAGAGAGCGATAATAACCGTAGTCGGACACGACACTGTGGGGATAATAGCAAAGGTATGCACATATCTGGCGGAGAGCAACATCAACATTCTGGATATCAGCCAGACCATAGTGAGCGGATATTTCAACATGATGATGATCACTGATCTTTCGGGCAAGAGCAAGCACTTCGCTGAAGTTTCATCCGAGCTGGAAAAGCTGGGTGAGGAGATAGGGGTAGTGATAAAGATCCAGCGCGAAGATATCTTCGATCTGATGCACAGGGTGTGAGATATGATCAATCTGCATGAAGTCACTGAAACAAATGAAATGATACAGAAAGAGAATCTCGACGTCAGGACCATCACCATGGGGATATCTCTCATGGACTGTGTCTCATCTGACCCGGATTCTCTCTGCGACAATATCTATGCCAAGATCACGGATAAGGCCAGGGACCTGGTGAAGACGGGAGAAGCCATAGAAGCGGAATACGGAATACCCATAGTGAACAAAAGGATATCCGTGACACCCATAGGGCTCATAGGCGCATCGGCCTGCAGTGATGCCCGGGATTTCGTGAGGATAGCGAAAACTCTGGATGCGGCTGCAAAGGAGACGGGAGTCAACTTCATAGGAGGCTATTCGGCTCTCGTAGCGAAGGGAATGACGGATAAGGAGAGACTCCTGATAGAGTCGATACCGGAGGCACTTGGCAGCACGGAGCGTATCATGTCTTCCGTGGTGGCAGGCTCCACGAAGACCGGCATCAATATGGATGCGGTGAGACTGATGGGAGATATCATCAAAAAGACCGCGGAGGCTACGAAAGACAGGGACTCCTTAGGCTGCACCAAGCTGGTGGTGCTCTGCAACGCTCCGGATGACAACCCGTTTATGGCAGGGGCATTCCACGGGGTGACCGAGCCCGATGTGATCATAAATGTAGGAGTCAGCGGCCCGGGAGTCGTGAAGACTGCTCTGGAAAAGGTAAGGGGCAAAGACTTCGAGACACTCTGCGAGACAATAAAGAAGACAGCATTCAAGGTGACCAGAGTAGGAGAGCTGGTGGCTCAGGAGGCATCGAGGAGACTGGGTGTACCCTTCGGCATCATAGACCTCTCTCTCGCACCGACTCCGGCCATAGGAGACTCTGTGGCGGATATACTCCACGAGATAGGGGTGGAATATCCGGGAGCACCGGGTACCACTGCAGCCCTGGCACTGCTCAACGACCAGGTGAAAAAGGGCGGTATCATGGCGGCAAGCTCCGTGGGAGGCCTGTCCGGAGCCTTCATACCCGTATCGGAGGATCAGGGTATGATAGATGCGGCAGAGGCAGGTGCACTGACGATAGAGAAGCTGGAGGCCATGACCTGCGTCTGTTCCGTAGGACTTGATATGATAGCCATACCCGGAGACACACCTGCCGAGACCATAGCCGGCATCATAGCGGATGAGCTGGCACTTGGGATGGTGAACCAGAAGACTACAGCAGCGAGGCTGATACCCGTCATAGGAAGGAAGGCAGGGGACCATGCCGAGTTCGGGGGGCTCTTGGGACATGCACCCGTCATGCCAGTGAACAGATTCTCATGCGCGGACTTCGTAAACCGCAGGGGGCGCATTCCGGCTCCGATACATTCATTCAAGAACTGATAGAGAAAGGAGGAAGACCGTATGTGGCAGATCATCGTGATACCGTTTCTGGGTACAGCACTTGGCGCGGCATGCGTCTTCTTTTTCAGGGAGAGCATAGGCAGGAGCTTGCAGCGTGCCCTGAACGGCTTCGCTTCGGGGGTGATGGTGTCGGCTTCTTTTTTCAGCCTGATACTCCCGGCTCTGGATCTCACGGAAGATATGGGGAAGCTGGGCTTCATACCTGTATCCGCAGGCTTCGCGGTGGGTATGCTCTTTCTGCTGGTGCTGGATGTACTGACACCCCACATGCATATCAATAACAGCGAGGAGGGTCCGAGCAGCGGACTGAAGAGGACCACCAAGCTGATCCTGGCAGTGACTCTGCACAATCTCCCGGAGGGAATGGCTGTGGGCATCGTCTGCGCAGGATGGCTGAACGGCAATGAGAAGATATCCTATATGGGAGCCCTGGCCCTGGCTCTGGGTATCGCGATACAGAATTTCCCTGAAGGAGCTATAGTATCCGTGCCGCTTCTGGCGGAGGGAGTACCGAGGAGGAAGACATTCCTGTACGGAGTGCTCTCGGGAATAGTGGAGCCGATAGGGGCACTGCTTGTGATAGCTGCGGCGGCACTGCTGATACCCGCCATGCCGTATCTGCTCAGCTTTGCGGCGGGAGCCATGATATACGTGGTGGTGGAGGAGCTTATCCCGGAGATGTCCGAAGGGGAGCATTCCAACATCGGTACGATCTGCTTTGCGGCAGGCTTCGTGCTGATGATGGCCCTTGACGTGGGACTGGGATAATATGTATGGTATTTATGGTTTTGATGTGAAGAATAATACGGAAACGAGGATCAGGTAATGATAGCAGCAAATAATGTGACATACAGGGTAGGCAAAAAGGCACTCTTCGAGGAGGTGAACATCAAGTTCACGGAGGGCAACTGCTACGGCATCATAGGTGCGAACGGAGCAGGCAAATCGACCTTCCTGAAGATACTCGCAGGTGAGCTGGAAACTACCAACGGTGATATAGAGGTGACACCCGGCCAGAGGATATCCGTACTGGAGCAGGATCACTTCAAGTATGATGCACAGACGGTGCTCGACACCGTCATACAGGGTAACGAGCATCTGTATGATGTGATGAAGGAAAAGGAAGCGATATATGCGAAGCCAGACTTCTCCGACGAGGACGGCATGAGGGCGGCAGAGCTGGAGGGCGAGTTCGCCGAGATGAACGGCTACGAGGCAGAGAGCGATGCCGAGTCGCTGCTGAACGGCCTGGGCATAGATACGGCTCTGCATTATTCGCTTATGGGTGACCTGAACGGATCGGAGAAGGTCAAGGTGCTTCTTGCAAGAGCCCTCTTCGGCAATCCCGATATCCTGCTTCTGGACGAGCCTACGAACCACCTGGATCTGGACGCTATCGAATGGCTGGAGGAGTTTCTGATCGACTTCCCCAATACTGTCATCGTGGTATCACACGACAGGTATTTCCTGAACAAGGTCTGCACCCATACCGCAGATATAGACTATGGCAAGATAACACTCTTCTCGGGCAACTATGACTTCTGGTATGAGTCGTCACAGCTTCTCGTACAGCAGATGAAGGAGGCCAACAAGAAGAAGGAAGAGAAGATAAAGGAGCTGCAGGAGTTCATCTCCAGATTCTCGGCAAACGCTTCCAAGTCCAAGCAGGCTACATCGAGGAAGAGGGCGTTGGAGAAGATAGAGCTGGACACCATCAAGCCTTCATCGAGAAAGTATCCCTATGTGGATTTCAGGCCTGACAGGGAGATAGGAAATGAGGTACTCTCGGTAGAGAACCTCACCAAATATCAGGACGGACAGATAGTCCTGGATAATCTCACCTTCACATTAAGGCGCAACGACAAGGTCGCCTTCGTGGGCGCGAACGAGCAGGCCATCACTATGTTCATGAAGATCATCATGGGAGAGGAGGAGCCCGACTCAGGCTCGTACAAGTGGGGAGTGACCACCTCCCAGGCATATTTCCCCAAGGACAACACGGCGGAGTTTGATAACGATTATAATATCACGGAATGGCTTATGGGATATTCTCCGGAAAAGGATGTGACCTATGTGAGAGGATTCCTGGGACGCATGCTCTTCCCGGGAGAGGACGGTGTGAAGAAGGTGCGCATACTCTCCGGAGGAGAGAAGGTACGCTGCCTGCTTTCCAAGATGATGATATCCGGTGCGAATGTACTGGTGCTCGATGAGCCTACGAACCATCTGGACATGGAGAGCATCACTGCACTAAACAACGGACTCATCAAGTACCCCGGTGTGGTCCTCTTCTCGTGTCATGATCATCAGTTCGTACAGACTACGGCGAACCGCATCATGGAGATACGCTCCGACGGCACCCTGGTGGATAAGATAACCACCTATGACGAGTATCTCGAGGGCAATGCGGAGGCAAGGAAGAACTATGTCTACACGGCTGATCTCGAGGACGATGCGAACTGACCTCTGTCTGGATCTGATATGAAGGTAGCCGGTGTAATAGCTGAATTCGATCCTTTTCATAACGGACACGCTTTTTTTCTGCGGAGAGTGAGAGAGCTCACCTCCGCAGATTTTATTATCGCGGTGATGAGCGGGGATTATACCCAGAGAGGGAATCCCGCTATGGCGGGTAAGAGGTGGCGCACAGAGGCTGCGCTCATCAACGGAGCCGATATAGTCATCGAACTTCCGGTGCAGTATGCGACGGCATCGGCAGAGCCCTTTGCCCTGGGAGGAGTCTCCATACTTGAGTCCCTGGGATGTGTGGATGTCCTGTGCTTCGGTACGGAGGAGCAGGATATGGAGATGCTGAGGGAAGCATCCGAGATACTCTGCGATGAGACGGATGAGCTGAAAGAAAGACTCGGCGGATACCTGAGAGAGGGAATGAACTATCCCGCCGCAAGAGCGAAGGCTGTATACGACCTGCTCCTGTCTTCAGGCGCGCACGGATCTGACAGGATCACGGATATCATGTCAGGGCCCAATAACATACTGGCTATGGAGTATCTGAAGGCGCTGGGAAGGCTGGGCTCTTCCATGGACACCCTCAATGTGAAGAGGGAAGCGGTGGATCATGACTCGGTCAATACATACGGGATATACAGCTCGGCCGGAAACATCAGGGAGATATTGAAGACTACAGGGTCCGTGGACGCTGTATCCGCTTTTCTGCCGGAGAATACAGTGCCGCTGATGCGTGAGCACTTCGGTGTGGATATCCCGGTGTTTGCGGATGATCTCTCGATGCTCGTAAAGTACAGGCTTTTGATGGAGAGCGGAGAGAGCCTGATGCAGTATGCCGATATGAGTGCGGATCTGGCAAGGCGGATCATGAACAAGAGAAATGAGTACATAAGCCTGTCCCAGTTCACGGAGCTCATCAAGACAAAGAATCTCACATATACGAGGATAGCCAGGGCACTTCTCCATATGCTGCTGTCCGTTAAAAAGGACGACATGAAGGAGTACGCTTCTTCGGGATATGTCGGGTATGCCAGGGTACTGGGCTTTGCGGAAAGGGCTTCGGCTCTCCTGGATGATATGTGCAAGAAGGCATCAATCCCTGTGATCACGAGGACTGCGGAGTACAGGAAGAAGCTTGATGGTCCTTTCCGCAGGATGTACGAGGATGATCTGAGAGCATCAGACATATATCACTGTATCGTGAAGGATATCTACGATACGGACATCACGCCGGATATTTCTGCGGCGGCATATATGACAGAGCACGGCAAGGTTTCATGCAGGCTGCTGTAGTGGGGCGTATCGGGAAACAGTCATAAGGGGGCATCATGTGTGATTTTGATCTGAAGAATATAGCGGATCCGGAGTATTTTGCGGAGAACAGGATACCGGCACATTCGGACCATATGTATTATGAAAGCGAAGAAGCGGCGTCATCAGGAGTCAGTGCTTTCAGGCATTCGCTTGGCGGAGTGTGGAAATTCGCCTGGTCACGGAATGTGAAGACTGCCATAACGGACTTCATGGGGGCAGAGTACGACTGTCTTGGATGGGAAGATATCACTGTACCTGCCTGCATCCAGCTGGAGGGCTACGGAGCACCCCAGTACGTGAATACACAGTATCCCTGGGACGGACACGAGGAGATATCTCCCGGGGAGATACCGCAGGATCATAATCCAGTGGGTCACTATGTGAAGTACTTCAGTCTTCCGAAGAGCATGAAAGAAGGGCCTGTGTGCATCTGCTTTGAAGGAGTGGAGAGCGGGATCGCTCTATGGCTCAACGGCCACTATGTCGGCTACAGCACGGACAGCTTCACCCCGTCCGAGTTCGACCTCACCGAATACATTGACAGGGACGGAGTGAACAAGCTGGCTGCGATGGTCTTCAGATATACGGCTGGAAGCTGGTGCGAGGATCAGGACTTCTTCAGGTTTTCGGGGATATTCAGGGATGTGTACCTATATACCATGCCCGGGGTCCATATTGCGGATATGAGGGTGACGGCCAGGCCGGATGACGGATATGAGAAAGGAGAGCTCCGCCTGGCACTGGAGGCTACGGCGGAAGGCAGGGCACGGGTACAGCTTGCATACCGCGGCATGGAGGTGATGTCAGATGAGAGACCTCTGAAGATGAGCACCATCATGGCATACGATATAGATGCCCCGCATCTATGGAGCGCAGAGAAGCCGGAGCTCTATGACCTGAAGATCAGTGTGTACGACAGCGCGGGGGTCCTTAGCGAGGTGGTCACCGAAAGAGTGGGCTTCAGGGATTTCGGTATGAGAGACGGGGTGATGTGTCTCAACGGAAAGCGTCTGGTGTTCAGGGGAGTGAACAGGCACGACTTCTCCAGTGCGAACGGAAGAGTGGTATCCGTGGAGGAGATCAGGAAGGATCTCGTCACCATGAAAAGGAACAACATCAACGCGGTGCGTACAAGCCACTATCCGAACCCCACCGCCTTGTACAGGATGTGTGATGAATACGGATTGTACGTGATAGATGAGAACGATCTGGAGACTCACGGTGTATGGGATCCCATAGCAAGAGGTGAGGAGCCTGTAGAATATGCGGTGCCCGGAGACAGACCGGAGTATATGGATATGATAGCCGACAGGGCAAGGAGCATGTATGAGAGGGACAAGAACCACCCTTCCATACTCATCTGGTCCTGCGGAAACGAGGCTTATGGCGGCAGTGATCTGAAGAGGCTTCATGATCTCTTCAGGGAATGGGATGATACGAGGCTCGTCCATTATGAGGGAGTGGTGAACGATGACAGATATCCGGACACCACGGATATGGTCAGCAACATGTACTGGCCCGTATCGAAGATACGGGAATATCTGTCGGAGAACAGAGAGAAGCCGGTGATATCCTGTGAATACACCCATGCCATGGGGAATTCCTGCGGGGGCATGTATCTGTACACCGACTATGCGGATGAGGAGAGGCTGTATCAGGGAGGGTTCATCTGGGACTATATCGACCAGTCACTGGATGCGAAGAACAGATACGGAGCAGCGTACCAGGGCTACGGCGGCGACTTTGACGACAGACCAAATGACTGCAGCTTCAGCGGCAACGGCATCACCTACGGGGGCGACAGGGAGCCCTCGCCGAAGATGCAGGAGGTGAAATACAACTACAGGCCTGTGAAGCTTGCCTGTGACGGAGATATGGTAAAGGTGACGAACAGGAACCTCTTCACCGATGTATCCGAATATGACTGCTGCGTCACCCTGGAGAGGAGAGGGAAGGTACTGAAGGAGTGCAGAGTGGAGATAAGCTGTGAGCCGCTGGGCGAAGAGAGCATCACTCTGCCTGATGATATAAAGCCCGAAAGAGAAGATGATGAATATGTACTCACGGTGTCGCTGAGACTGAAGCAGGATACGCTCTGGGCATATAAAGGGCACGAGACCGCCTTCACGCAGTATGTATACGGCAGGACACCTGAGGCGGTGCATGAGAAGAGACCCTTCAGGGTCACCAGAGGGCATTACAACACGGGGATCAGGGGAGAGGGCTTCGAGGTACTGTTCTCGAACATATCCGGAGGACTCGTATCCTACAGATATGCCGGAAGAGAGCTGATAAAGAAGATACCACGTCCGAACTTCTGGAGACCCATGACGGAAAATGACAATGCGAACCTCCTTCCCTTCAGGGCGGGGCAGTGGCAGAATGCGGGACGCTTCCTCACTCATAAGAGGGAGAGGGAGGATATGGATAACGCACTTATGCCCATAGACTATATCACGGAGGATACAGACGACGGTATCAGCGTGACGTATACTTACCGACTGCCGGTGATACCGGAGAAGGAGTGCGTGGTAAGATACACCGTCCACTCCGACGGAGCAGTGGATGTCCGGATGCATATGGATGCATCGGATGATGTGGGAGAGCTCCCCGAGTACAGCATGCTCTTTACACTGGATGCAGATCTTGAGGATCTTACATGGTACGGCATGGGTCCCGAAGAGACCTATGCTGACAGACCTCATGGCAGGCTGGGAGTATATCGCAACAAAGTGGCCGATAATATGGCAAAGTATCTGGTGCCCCAGGAGTGCGGAGCGAAGATCGGTGTCAGGGAAGCCCGCATCACGGACAGGAGAGGAAGAGGGATCATATTCACCGGCAGTGAGATGATGTTCTCTGCACTGCCTTATTCACCTTATGAGATAGATAATGCGATGCATCCCTTCGAGCTGCCGTGTGTGAATTACACCTATGTGAGAGCCGGCAAAGCACAGATGGGGGTGGGAGGCGACGATACCTGGGGCGCGAGGGTCAAGCCCGAGCATATGATCGACAACAGCCGTCACCTGACACTAGAGTTTTCCTTCAGAGGGATATGATACGGGAAGAGGCTGCTCCCGGTACAGACTGCCATCAGCCCGTTCCTATCATCGCAGACGATATGATCGATGGTCCCGCTAGTATCAGATGCTATCATACCCCCCGTGAAAGCTCAATCGTTACGTTAGTGCAGGACTATGGGAGACAGAAAAAACTAAAAAAATAATAGACCCGATCATGACCTATTCGTATAATATAATACGAGGTGCTATTCAGTGATTTAAGACAAGAGCGAGGCTGCGTCTGCTGTACGCAGCCTCGCTCGGATCAAGGAGTCAGAGAAGACTTTGAACTGGAAAAAGAGCATAAGGTTTCAGTTGGCGGCTGTCTTCATCATCCTGCTGCTGGCTGTGATCGCTGCCATATTTTTTGTAAATACGGCCTTTCTCACACGATACTATATCTCGAACAAAAAGGCGGAGATAGTAGATTCCTACGAGCAGATGAATGCGCTGTCGCAAAGTCTGGGGGTATCTTCGGAGGGGTTTAAGAGCGGAGCCGACAGACTTACGGCTGACAAGAGCCTGCTCGTCGTCGTGGCGGATCCGGGTATGAAGATCCTCTATACCACGGAGCGTGAGTCCAAGAAGATGACGGAGAGATTGCTGTGGCGCGCCATATCCGGAGATCCCATACAGGAGCCGGGCAACGAGACTGCCGAGGATGTGAGATCGGACAGGGGAGCGGTACGTCCGCCGGAGGACGTGATCCTGTACGAGACGGATGAATACAAGATCACGAAGAGCACGGACCCTGCCATGAAGTCGGACTATATCGAGCTGTGGGGGTATATGTCGAGCGGTGATCTTATCTTTATCAGGACTCCGCTGGAGAGCATCAGGGAGAGCGTCTACCTGTCCACCAGGTTCATGCTCTATATCGGGATACTGATAGCTCTGGTGGGTGTGGTGGTCATATGGTTCGTGACCCGCAGGATCACGGATCCCATCCTGAAGCTGACGGAGATCTCGGACAGGATGGCACATCTGGACTTCGATGTGAGATATGAGAGTGAAGTGCATAACGAGATAGGAGAGCTGGGGCTGCACATGAACGAGATGTCCATGCAGCTGGAGAGCGCCATATCCGATCTCAAGAGCGCCAATCTGAAGCTGCAGCAGGACATAGAGAAGAAAGAGCAGATCGAGAACATGAGGAATGAATTCATATCCAACGTATCTCATGAGCTCAAGACGCCCATAGCTCTCATCTCCGGATATGCCGAGGGGCTTCGTGACGGCATCGCCGATGACGAGGAGAGCCGTAATGAATACCTGAATGTCATCATAGACGAGTCCGATAAGATGGGAGATCTGGTCAAGAGCCTGCTGGAGCTGAACCATATAGAGTTCGGATCGAGAGATGTGGAGATGCAGAGGTTCGATCTTGTGCCGGTGATAGCGGGCATCATCTCCAGCTCGGAGATACTCTTAAGACAGTTCGGGGTCAGTGTGTCATTCGAAGAAGATGCTCCCAGGTATGTATGGAGCGATGAGAGCATGACAGAGGATGTCTTTACAAACTATCTCACGAATGCGATACACTATGCCGGAGGTGAGAAACGGATCAGTGTCACTGTCGAGGACAGGGGAGAGAATGTAAGGGTCACTGTGTTCAATACCGGAGATAACATTTCCGATGAGGACATGGACAGGATATGGGAAAAGTTCTACAAAGTGGACAAAGCGCGTACCCGCGAGGTGGGAGGCTCGGGAGTGGGGCTCTCGATAGTAAAAGCTGTCATGGAGACTTTGAATAAGCCGTTCGGTGTGATAAACTATGATGATGGTGTCGGATTCTGGTTCGAGCTGGAGAGAGCCTCCGGGAACGGGAATGCCGGCAGATGATACCAGGGGCACACGGGAGGAAAAAGTGACCGTAAGACGTACAGTATTCCTGAATATCTTACTTGCAGCGGCCATAGCCATGCTGGGAGGCTGCGGAGCCGAGAGCGTGGATCTGTCCGAGGAAGATGCGAAGAAGGTGGCGAACTATTCATCGGATGTAGTGAGCCAGCACAGCGACAGATCGGAGTCCAGGCTCGTGGATCTCGCGACGGTCAGGAGAAAGTATCAAGAGCAGCTGGATCTTGAGATAAGGAAGCAGAACTTCAAGGGCCTGGATCAGGCGGCAGAGACTGCGGCAGAGTCGGGATCCGATGAGAGCGGCGAAGACGGAGAGAGCAGCGGCGACACCTATGTGGAGCCCGATATGAGTCTTGCCGAGGCCATAGGAATACCGGAGTTTGACGTATATTACACCGGATACGAGGTGTCTCAGTCCTACCCCACGTCCTCATCCATATCAGCAGACGATGTATATATGGGGATGACGGCTGCACCGGGCGACACACTCCTCATCCTGCATTTCAACATATCCAATACGGAGGGGCTGGACCGCGAGTGTTACATCCTGGGCCTTCGTCCCACCTTCAGGGTGAAGATAAACGGAGAGAACCACACGATACAGCAGACGATACTGTCGGAGGATCTGTCGAAGTATGACGGTACGATACCGGCATACAGCTCGAACGATGCGGTACTGATCTGCGAGGCTTCGGAGAGTGCGCTCTCATCCATAGATTCCCTGTCGCTCATCGTTCGCTCCGCAGAGGGGCGCCCCGAGTACAGGCTGGAGCCATAACATATTTGCCCGGGTGAGGGGAGATGAGGTAGTCTCCTCAGGCTTCGGGAGCTGGGAAATATAGAAAGAAATGCCGATCTGTGTACAGAAGGATCTTCCTGCACGTGAGATCCTGGAAAACGAAAACATATTCACGATGGAGCCCGAGCGCTCCATGCATCAGGATATCAGACCTCTGGAGATCTGCATCCTGAATCTGATGCCGCTTAAGGAGGACACGGAGCTGCAGCTCCTTCGTTCTCTGTCCAATACTCCGCTTCAGATCAATATCACATTCATGACCGTAAAAAGTCATATATCAAAGAACACGCCGGCGAACCATCTGAATCAGTTCTATACCACATGGTACGATATAAAGGACAAGAACTTCGACGGCATGATCGTGACCGGAGCTCCGGTGGAGCAGATGGAGTACACGGAGGTGGACTATTGGGATGAGATGGTGTCCATCATGGACTGGTCGCTGACCAATGTCACATCCACCCTGCATCTTTGCTGGGGTGCACAGGCAGCTTTGTACCATCACTACGGTCTGCAAAAGCATGAATTCCCTGACGGCAAGCTCTTCGGGGTGTATCAGCACAGGGTGAAGAACAGGAAGGATCCTCTTGTGAGAGGCTTCGACGATCTCTTCTACATCCCTCATTCCAGATACACGGAGGTCAGGAGAGAGGACATATATGCCTGCACTGAGCTAAAGGTGCTGGCAGAGGGGGATAACAAGGCGGGTGTATGCCTGTGCACTGCCAAGGAGGGGAGGCAGGTCTTCCTCTTCGGACATCCCGAATACGACAGGCTGACTCTGGACAAGGAATACAGGAGAGACCTGGACAAAGGGCTGAATGTAGCAATGCCCCTGAACTACTATCCCGGAGACGATCCGGACAGCAAGCCTATGTTGCTATGGAGAAGTCATGCTAATATAATATATACAAACTGGCTGGATTATTACGTATATCAGAGTACGCCCTATGATATAGGGGTGTCATTGGACATCGGTGATGCTCAGACGAGAGTCTGAAGAAGGAAAGGAGACATGAGTATGAGCAGAGAGAATAACGGCAATCCGAAGCAGAAGCTGAACCTGACAAAAGTACTGCTGATGGTGGGGTTCATCCCGCTGGTCGCAGCCGGTGTGCTGATCTGTGTGATAAGCGGCATCACTACTGCCACAAACCTCACGGAAGATGTGTATGACAAGCTCTTTGTCGCTTCCGACGGGTTGAGGAAATACTATCAGTATGAGCTCGAAGCCGGAAACGAGATGCCGTACGAGCATGATTATGTGGACATGCTGAAAGGTGACGACATTGAGATGACCCTCTTTATGGGAGATACCAGATTCATGACATCCGATCTCAATGATAAGGGTGAGAGAAATGAGGGTACCCAGATGGATCCAGAGATCTGGGCGGAGCTGCAGAAAGGAAATGACTATTACGCAGACGGCGTTATTATCGGCGGCAAGCCCTACTACGTATATTACAGACCGCTTTACGATGCTGACGGATCAGTGGCCGGATCCGCCTGGGCAGGAGAGCCCTCCGCAAAGGTCAAGGCATCCATCAGACAGGCAGTACTAACTACAGTGATAGCGGTGATACTGGCGATCGTTGTCTTCGGTGTGATCATCTTGTTCGTATCGAAAAAGATCATAAGTACTATCAACGAGGTAGTGGCAGGGGTTCGGAAACTGGCAGACGGGGATCTTACAGAGATGGAGTACCCGAAGTCGCACATTCAGGAGATAGCGGATATAGGTGCGGATGTTTACAGGCTCAATGATACCCTGAGAGATATAGTGTCCGGCATCCTCGGCAACACCAGAGATCTTGATGTGAACATGTCGGATGTCGCAAGCGGTGTAGACAGCTGCAATGATACATCGAACGGCATAGTGAAGGCAGTGGACGATCTTTCAAAGGGGTCAATGGAAATGGCTGAATCCGTCCAGAATACGAACGCGAACATGATAACTATCGGCGATGGTGTGGATGAGATAAAGACACTGTCGGACAGTGCTACGGGATATGCAAAGGAAGCTGAGGAGGAAAGCCAGAAGGCTCAGGCAGCCTTGAACGCGCTGATCAAGGCAAACACGGAGACGGTGGAGGTGTCCAACAATGTGGTGGACGGTATCAATTCCTCTTCGGCAGCAATAGAGAAGATATCATCTGCAGCATCTGTGATAGAGGAGATAGCAAGCCAGACCAATCTGCTCTCTCTCAATGCTTCGATAGAGGCGGCAAGAGCCGGAGAAGCCGGAAGAGGTTTCGCGGTGGTGGCATCGGAGATATCCTCTCTGGCACAGCAGTCTGATCAGTCCTCCAAGGAGATCAAGGAAGTCGTCAATGAGATAATAGCTACTTCCAACAAGAATGTGGAATACGCAGGGCAGATACAGAACGCGGTGAACAACGAGGGAAATGTACTCACTAAGGTCAATGACAGCTTCTCGGTGATGAACAGCAAGCTGGGTGATACGGTTGAGGCGATAAATACCATAGCAGTCAGGGCAGAGGATCTGGATGCGGCCAAGGCTCAGGTGATAGACGATGTGACCTCACTCTCATCGATATCACAGCAGAACGCTGCGTCATGTGAGGAGACAAATGCTTCTATGGTAGAGATGGGAGAGACCATAAGCAATATCAAGTCAGAGTCGGACAAGACGATGAGTGTGGCGAGTGCGTTGAAGGACGCTGTGTCAGCGTTTACGATATAGGTCATGGGAAAGAGCCTGCTCCGGCGATACGGGGCAGGCTTTTTTTAAGAGATTCGGTATGAAGAGGAGGGACCATAGTGGGTGGATTTTTCGCGGCGGCATTAAAGAACGACTGTGTGTTTGACCTGTACTTCGGTACGGACTATCATTCGCATCTCGGTACCAGAAGAGCAGGTATGGCAGTATATGATCCGGAAGAGGGATTCAACCGTGCCATACACAATATAGAGAACTCGCCCTTCAGGACGAAGTTCGAGTCCGACTTCCACGAGATGAAAGGAAGCATGGGCATAGGCTGCATATCGGACTATGAGCCACAGCCTCTCATTGTGAGGTCGCATCACGGCACCTACGCCATCACGACTGTAGGCAAGATCAACAATATGGAAGAGCTCTCGGATGAGGTCATACGGGGGGCCGGCACACATTTCCTGGAGATGAGCGGAGGCTCCATCAATGCCACCGAGCTCGTGGCAGCACTCATAAATCAGAAGGACAATATCATAGAGGGTATAAGGTATGCACAGGAGGTCATAGACGGATCAATGACCATGATGCTCCTTACTCCCAAGGGGATATACTGTGCCAGGGACAGACTTGGACGCACACCTCTCACCATAGGAAAGAAGGATGAGGGATACTGTGCTTCTTTCGAGAAGTTCGCGTATCTGAACCTTGGCTACAGGGACCACAAGGAGCTGGGGCCCGGAGAGATAGGGATAATTACACCTGAAGAGGTGGTACAGCTGGGCAAGCCCGGAGACAGGATGAAGATATGCACCTTCCTTTGGGTTTATTACGGATATCCTTCATCGGGATACGAGGGAGTCTCCGTGGAGGAGATGAGATACAGCTGCGGACGTCATATGGCGGAGCGTGACAAGCTGGGCAAAGGTGATCTCGACATAGTGGCAGGTGTACCCGACTCGGGCACGGCACATGCAGTGGGATATGCCAATGCATCCGGCATACCGTTTTCGAGACCCTTCATAAAGTACACCCCTACCTGGCCGAGATCCTTCATGCCGACCATACAGTCCAGGAGAGACATGATAGCCAGGATGAAGCTGATCCCGGTGCATGAGCTCATAGAGGGCAACAGACTGCTCCTCATAGACGACTCCATAGTGCGCGGCACACAGCTGCGGGAGACCACACAGTTCCTCTATGATGCGGGAGCAAAGGAGGTACATGTGAGACCTGCCTGTCCGCCCATCATGTTCGGCTGTAAGTATATCAACTTCTCCAGATCCACATCCGAGATGGAGTTGATCGCGAGACGGGTGATCAGCAAAGAAGAGGGGGAGAACGTGGAGAGAGCTGTGCTTGAGGACTACGCCAATCCCGACAGTGACAGATACAGGCTGATGGTGGAGAAGATCAGGGACCAGCTGGGCTTTACATCTTTAGCCTACAACAGGCTGGACGATATGCTGGAGGCATGCGGCATAGACAGGGACAAGCTCTGCACCTATTGCTGGAGCGGATCGGATGGAGAATGATCGGGAGCTGTCAGATACCTGCGAAATGAAACAGGATCCCGACGAGGGCTGAGACAGCAATAGAGAGTATCGGATGGAGCTTGAATCTGCTCCTGAATATGAATATGAGGACGGCAAGTATTATTGCCTTCCAGATGAAAAGATCGCCTATATCATGGCTTGCGTTAAACGCGGGAATGTTGATGAGGGCAATCTTTACCACGTTCAGTCCCGCTGCCGTTATCATGGCTATGGAAGCGGGGCGAAGGCCGTAAAAAGCGCCGTTTACGTATCTGTTGTCTTTGAACTTCGCAAGGAAGTGAGCCACGATCAGTATCACGATAAAGGAAGGAAGTGCAAGCGAGAGAGTGGCAAAGATGCCTCCGGGTATGCCCAGTGCCTGATAGCCTGCATAGGTGCTCATGTTGATGCCTATGGCGCCGGGAGTGGATTCCGATACGGCTATCATATCTGCTATGTCTGCGTGAGAGAACCAGCCTGTAGTGTCCGATATCTCGTACAGGAATGGCAGTGTGGCAAGACCTCCGCCTACGGAGAAGAGGCCTGTCTTGAAGAACTCCAGGAAAATACGTAAGAGAGTGGTCATCCGGACACCTCCTTATGTCCTCTGATCAGGACTCCCGCTATCCCGGCAGCTATCACGAGAGCTGCGGCAGGTACCCTGAATGGGAGAAAGCCCGAAAAGGCCATGAGAGAGAATATCACTATGTAGAGTACAAAGGCAATGGGATCCACGATGGACTTCTTCCAGAGCCGGATGATCGCTTCAAGTATAAGTACACATACGCAGACTCTGATGCCTGCAAAGGCGTTCTGCACTACGGGGAGCTCAGCGAAGTTCGTGAGGAATCCTGCAATGATCAGGATGAGGACCACCGGGCAGGTGAGGAAGCCGAGAGTCGAAGCGGTAGCACCGGGTATGCCTTTTTTCTTATTCCCTATGAAGGTGGAGACGTTCAGGGCTATTATACCGGGAGTGCACTGACCTATGGCAAAGTAGTCCATGAGTTCGTCGGTGGTGACCCAGCCGCGTTTCTTTCCAAGCTCCTCCTCAAGAAGAGGGAGCATGGCGTAGCCTCCGCCGAAGTTTACGGCGCCAATCTTAAGGAAGGCAAGATACAGGTCTATGAGTTCTTTCATTCGTATTCTCCTGGTGTGATCTGCAGTCTGATGAAGGGGGCTTTATGCCGCAGTATCAAGGCATAAGGTGCAGTACGGCTGCTTCATGCAGCTGTCTCGGGGTGCTTCTCATACAGTATCTTCAGTATGACAGGGGTTATTATCGAGCTTACGATGATGAGCATGATAACGGCCGTGAAGTATGCCTGGTTCATCATCCCTGAAGCGAGTCCGCGCTGTGACACGATCAGTGCCACCTCTCCGCGGGTCATCATGCCGACGCCTATCTTCATAGAGTCACCGAAACTGTAGCCCATGATCTTGGATATCCCTCCGCAGCCTATTATCTTGGAGAGGAGTCCCACTGCCACGAAGCATATCGAGAAGGCCATGATGGTGGTATCCAGGGTGCGTACATCTGTCTGCAGACCTATGGAGCAGAAGAAGACGGGCCCGAAGAGCATGTAGGAGTTGATGTCCATCTTTCTGGATATGTAGTTCGAATCATCCAGCGAGGAGAGTATGACTCCTGCGATATATGCTCCCGTGATATCGGCTACCGAGAAGTATTTCTCAGCCACATAGGCCATGATGAAGGCGAGAGCCATGCCCATGATGGGGATACGTCTTGTGTGGGGATAGCGTCTGTCTACCCATTTGAAGATATGATAGATTATTATGCCGACTCCGATCGCAAATATGAAGAAGAGCAGCGTGTGGATCACTACGGAGAGGATCTCCGCATTGGGGTCCTTGAAGCTGATCACTATGGTAAGCACAATGATGCCGATGACATCATCTATGATGGCGGCGCTCATTATGGTGGTACCGATCACACCGGAGAGCTTTCCCAGCTCCTTAAGAGCCTCCACCGTGATGGAGACTGATGTAGCGGTGAGTATGGTGCCGATGAAGAGAGCCTTATAGAAGGAATCCGTGCCGATGGCGGAAAAGCCGTAGAAGCACATATAAAGCAGGGTACCGCAGACAAGCGGGATGAAGACTCCCGAGCATGCTATCATTGTAGCTTTGATGCCGGTCTCCTTGAGCTGCTTGATATCGGTGCCGAGTCCGGCAGTGAACATCAGCATGATCACACCGACTTCTGCCATACCCGACAGAAAATCGGAGGGCTGTACGAGTCCCAGCAGACTGGGACCTATGAGCAGTCCGGCGACAATCTCGCCTGCGACCTGGGGTGCATGTATCTTGCGGGCTACAAGTCCGAAGAATTTCGCCGCAACTACTATGACAGCAAGCTGTCTTAATATTTCCAAAGTATCCATTGTGCTATATCCCTCCTACGCATCAAGTAGAGACTATAGCACTTTTTCAAAATGTGGTAAAGTTGAGGCGGAGGAAGTCAGTGGGGACGGTTCTCGGTGACTCGTTTTGGGGTTCCGATGTCATCCGCGGCAAACGGCGATAGTGTTTGTTGCAAAACAGGGTGACGTTACTAAACTCGCAGGCATCTCATGGCGGCAAGTACTCCACACAACTCATACGGGTTTCCCCGAATCAGTCGCGCTAAAGGCGCGACATCGGAGGAAACCCGTATTTCGGACAGTGTGCTCCGTACTTGCCATACGATGCTCTGCTCGCTAAGTAACGCACCCAATGTTTTGGCAACAAATACATATCGCCGACTGCCGCAAAATGTCAGTTGAAAAACGAGTCACCGAGAACCGTCCCCACTGACCAAAGGGGCGATATCTGTAGTACAGATAGGTGGAAACTATTATTGGGCTCAGTGCTTTATCGGATGATAGAAAATGAAAAGGATTAGGATAACAAGGCACCGGAGTGTATCCGATGCCTTGTTGTCACTTTGAATTAGCTGCTATTTGTTCAAAGAGTACTCGGTCTTTTTGCCAGCTCGGCTTCGAGCTCCTTCACATGTGCTTCTGCCTTATCAGCGCGTTGTTTTTCTTCATCAATGCGCTGTTCTGCTATACTCAGTTTATTTTCTGCTTCTGTGGCATGTTTCTCCGCCCTCTCAAGGCAGTTCTTCAGAGTAGTATATGTTTCAACATATTTTCTGTGAGCTTCTGCGATACTTCTCTGGCTCACATCTGCATTCACCGTATACATCGACTCAGCCACCTCCCTAAATACCTCTGCTTTTTCTGCCAGGCTTTTGAGCTCATCCCATGTCTTCGCGAGAAACGCCTGCGCCCAATAGTCCAGACCGCTTTTCTTATCCTCTTCCGTAGCCAGATCCGTGTGATTTAAGTATAGCACTCTTAGACTAAAGTCGCGAGTATACACATGCTGCCTGTAGTCAACTGGAACCGTCCCCTCTGAATCCCATGACAAGAGTCAATTGTGGTAAACTGATGGCATGATGGAAAATAAGGAAAAGAGCAGCAAAGAGGATGAGGGCAGAAATGTCCCCAGGATCCTCATATGTGATTTCACGGGTGTATACGAGGCAGAGGAGCTGAGGGATGCCGGTGACGTGCTGAACCTTACTGATCTGACGGGTACGGAAATGTATGTGGATGATGAGGCGGAGCGTGAGATAAAACGGCGGATCGGTGCGCTGGAGGTCACATGCGGAAGGAACATCGGAAGCTATGGCTTAAGGTTCCTGGATAACGGGAACTATCATTACATGTCCCGGATACTCGCATCCTATGTGAATGAACCCTTTGATCTCATCACCTTCGACCATCATACGGACGACCAGCCCCCGGCTTTTGAGGGACTTCGCTCCTGCGGCTCCTGGAGGCTGGACATCGCAAGGGAAAACCGGTTCTTAAGACAGTCCGTCCTGATACAGAGCTACGGGGACTATGAGGCAAAATATACGCCCTCGGGGCTTCCCGTATATATTTCCATAGACAAGGACATTCTCTCAACCGATGTGGTAAAGACCAACTGGGATCAGGGAGAAATGAAAGAAGAGGAGCTTTACGATCTCCTGAAGAAGATAGGAACCGCAGCCAGGATCATCGCCATGGATATCTGTGGTGAGGATCTGCCGGAGAACCCTGCAAAGATGAACAGAGACTTTAATCTGCGCTTCATAAGAAGTCAGGGAGTCAGTGGGGACGGTTCTCGGTGACTCATTTTTCAACTGACATTTTGCGGCAGTCGGCGATATGTATTTGTTGCCAAAACATTTGGTGCGTTACTTAGCGAGCAGAGCATCGTATGGCAAGTACGGAGCACACTGTCCGAAATACGGGTTTCCTCCGATGTCGCGCCTTTAGCGCGACTGATTCGGGGAAACCCGTATGAGTTGTGTGGAGTACTTGCCGCCATGAGATGCCTGCGAGTTTAGTAACGTCACCCTGTTTTGCAACAAAAACTATCGCCGGATGCCGCGGATCGGTAGCTGAGAGAAATAAGTCACCGAGAACCGTCCCCACTGACTACTGTTTTGCAACAAACACTATCGTCGTTTGCCGCGGATGACAGCGGAACCCCAAAATGAGTCACCGAGAACCGTCCCCACTGACTTGCCCGCTGACTTCCCGCTGACTTCTGAGGGGTTTTGTGATATCATATAGGGTCGGACTATAAAGCAAAGAGGGATATATGATGAACGATCTGAACATGCTCGGTATAGATATAGGCTCTACTACCGTAAAGGTAGTGCTGATGGACAAGGATATGAACCTCCTTTTCTCCGATTACCGCAGGCATTTTGCAAATATCAAGGAAACACTGGCAGAGCTCATAGAGGATGCCTTCAAGGTGACGGGAGACGTCATGGTGGCTCCCGTGATCACGGGATCGGGCGGACTCACTCTGGCCAATGCCATAGACGTACCCTTCACCCAGGAGGTGGTGGCGGTCTCCACCGCACTGAGATACTGTGCGCCGCAGACCGACGTGGCCATAGAGCTGGGAGGAGAGGATGCCAAGATAATATACTTCGAGGACGGCAATGCCGAGCAGAGGATGAACGGCATCTGTGCGGGCGGTACCGGCTCCTTCATAGACCAGATGGCATCTCTGCTTCAGACAGATGCCACCGGACTGAACGAGCTTGCAAAGGACTACAGCTCGCTCTACACCATAGCCGCACGCTGCGGAGTCTTTGCCAAGTCTGACATACAGCCCCTCATCAACGAGGGAGCAAGAAAGGAGGATCTGGCAGCCTCCATCTTCCAGGCTGTGGTGAACCAGACCATCTCGGGGCTCGCCTGCGGCAAGCCCATAAGAGGACATGTGGCCTTTTTGGGAGGCCCCCTTCATTTCCTGCCTGAGCTTCGTGCCGCCTTTATCCGCACGCTGAAACTGGATGCCATGCATACCATCATACCTGACAATTCTCATCTTTTTGCGGCCATAGGCTCTGCCATGAACCATGACGAGGAGCATGCACGTCCTCTCTCGGATCTGGTGGAAGTGCTGCAGTCGCCCATACATCTGGAGTTTGAGGTGGCACGTATGGAGCCACTCTTCTCCGACAAGGAGGAGTACGCAAGGTTCGAGGAAAGACATGCCCTTGCCACCGTGAAGAAGGCAGAGCTCAAAGATTACAGAGGCAATGTATATCTCGGCATAGACGCGGGCTCCACCACCACCAAGTGTGCGCTGATATCGGAGGAGGGAGACCTGCTCTATTCCTTCTACTCCAACAACAACGGCTCGCCGCTGATGACGGCCATAGACTCCATAAAGGAGATCTACGACAGGCTTCCGGAGGGTGTGAAGATAGCGGGGGCCTGCTCCACAGGATACGGAGAGGCTCTGATAAAGTCGGCTCTGCAGCTGGATGAGGGAGAGGTGGAGACCGTCGCCCACTACTATGCGGCAGCCCACTTCCGTCCGGATGTGGACTGTATACTCGATATAGGCGGACAGGACATGAAGTGCATCCGCATCAAGAACCAGACCGTGGACTCCGTGATGCTGAACGAGGCCTGCTCCTCGGGCTGCGGCTCCTTCCTGGAGACCTTCGCCAAGTCTCTCAACATGTCGGTGGAGGAGTTTGCCGAGGCGGCTCTATTTGCCGCACATCCCATAGATCTGGGTACCAGATGCACGGTGTTCATGAACTCCAAGGTGAAGCAGGCACAGAAGGAGGGCGCGGGAGTCGATGACATCTCCGCAGGCCTTGCTTACTCCGTGATAAAGAACGCTCTTTTCAAGGTCATCAAGGTATCGGATGCCGATGAGCTGGGAAAAGTGATAGTGGCCCAGGGAGGCACCTTCTACAACAACGCCGTACTGCGCTCTCTGGAGCGTATAGCGGGGGTAGAGGTGGTGCGACCCGATATAGCGGGTATCATGGGGGCCTTCGGTGCCGCCCTGATCGCAAAGGAGCGCCACGAAGAGGGGAGCGACTCCACCATGCTCTCCATAAAGGAGATACGTGAGCTGCAGTTCACCACATCCATGACCAAGTGCCAGGGATGTACCAATCACTGCCGTCTCACCATCAACCGTTTCACCGGCGGACGTACCTTTATATCGGGCAACCGCTGCGAAAAGGGGCTGGGTCACGCGAAGACCAATACGGACGTCCCCAATCTCTACGAATGGAAGATGAAGCGTGTATTCGGATACGAGCCGCTGGAAGGATACGATGCCCCGAGAGGAGTGGTGGGTATACCCAGAGCCCTCAATATGTATGAGGACTATCCCTTCTGGTTCACCTTCTTCACGAGACTGGGCTACAGGGTCATTCTCTCGCCTCAGGCAAGCCACAAGATATACGAGCTGGGAATAGAGTCCATACCCTCGGAGTCCGAGTGCTACCCGGCGAAGCTGGCTCACGGGCAGATACAGTGGCTCATAAACAACGGAGTGAGGTTCATATTCTATCCCTCGCTTTTCTATGAAAGAAACGAGTTCGATGAGGCGGGCAATCATTTCAACTGTCCCATAGTCACATCCTACTCCGAGAACATAAAGAACAATGTGGAGGATCTGAAGCTTAAGAACATAGACTTCCGCAATCCCTTCATAGCCTTTGACTCGCCTGATGACATCTATCCGCGCCTCATAGAGGCTCTGCCTGATGTAGATCCGGAGGAAGTGGTCCATGCGGTATTCGCAGCCTGGGAGGAGCAGGCAGCCTTCAGGGAGGAGGTCAAGAGGAAGGGCGAGGAGACCCTGAAGTGGATAGAGGACAACAAGGCAAGAGGGATAGTGCTGGCGGGAAGGCCCTACCACATAGATCCCGAGATCAACCACGGCATACCGGAGCTCATCACATCCCACAGGGTGGCAGTGCTCACGGAGGACTCCGTATCCCATCTGGGGAAGGTGGAGCGGCCTCTGAGGGTCATCGACCAGTGGATGTACCACTCCAGACTCTATGCCGCAGCGGAGTACGTCAAGACAAGGGACGACATAGACCTCATCCAGCTGAATTCCTTCGGATGCGGACTGGATGCGGTGACGACTGATCAGGTCTCGGAGATACTGGAGAGCGGGGACAAGATATACACCTGCCTGAAGATAGACGAGGTGAACAACCTGGGGGCGGCCCGTATCCGTGTGAGATCCCTTCTTGCAGCACTTCGTGTGCGTGACATGAAGCAGACCGGGAGAAAGGTGGAGCCTCTGGATCAGCGCCGTGTCCTCTTCACCGAGGAGATGAAGCAGGCCGGATACACCATCATCGCACCGCAGATGTCTCCCATACATTTCGAGGTGCTGGAGCCTGCCATGAAGGCCGAGGGCTACAATTTCGTCTTCCTTGACAATGACGGACATGAGGCGGTGAACGTGGGCCTGAAATACGTGAACAACGATGCATGCTATCCGTCCATGATGGTCGTTGGACAGATAATGTCAGCATTGCTCTCGGGCAAGTACGATCTGAACCGAACGGCGGTGATCATGAGCCAGACCGGTGGCGGCTGCCGTGCCACGAACTATGTGGCTTTCATAAGAAGAGCACTGAAAAAGGCCGGGATGGAGCATATCCCCGTTATTTCCCTGAATGCGGTGGGGCTGGAGCCCAATCCCGGATTTCATATCAGCCCTTCGCTGGTAGTGCGCATGGTCTACGGCGCCGAGCTGGGAGATCTCTTCATGAAGTGCCTCTACCGCATGCGGCCCTACGAGCTGAAGCCCGGCACAGCAGACAAGGTGCACCGGAAGCTTCTGAAGGAGGCGCAGGACTTCCTGGCTTCGGGAAGCCTCTCTTATCACAGATACAAGAAGCTTTGCAGGAAGATCATAAATGTCTTTGACCGCCTGCCCATAGACGAGGAGATGGTAAAGCCCAAGGTAGGGATCGTGGGTGAGATCCTTGTGAAGTATATGCCCGCCGCCAACAATCATCTGGTGGAGCTTTTGGAGGCGGAGGGAGCAGAGGCTGTGGTGCCCGACTTCATAGATTTCTTCGGCTACAGCTTCTACAACCAGGTATACAAGGGGGACTTCCTTGGCCAGTCGAAAAAGGCGGAGAGGCTCAACAAGTTCCTGATATGGGTGATCAACAGACTGAGGAGCTATCCTTCGAAGATACTGGCGGAGTCGGAGCACTTCACGCCCCATACGAAGATCACGGATATAGCGGCTCTCGCAGAGCCCATAGTGGATATAGGCAATCAGACCGGAGAGGGATGGTTCCTCACCGGAGAGATCCTGGAGCTCATTCATACAGGAGTGAACAACGTGGTGTGCGTGCAGCCCTTTGCCTGCCTGCCCAACCATGTGGTGGGCAAGGGAGTGATAAAGAAGGTGCGTGAATGCCACCCCGGAGCGAATATTGTGGCAATAGACTACGACCCGGGTGCATCCGAGGTCAATCAGCTCAACAGGATCAAGCTGATGCTCTCCTCGGCAGCGGGAGGGAGCCTCAGCAGGGTGCCGGCAAAGGGAGCGGTGTGAGATATGGATGAGAAGCTTCTGAAAGAGGGCATAGAGCAGGCGGCAAGAGAGGCCGGAGACATCATGATAAAGGCCTCCCATCCGAAGGTCATGGAGAAGTCGGGACATGCGAACTTCTGCACCGAGACCGACGAGAAGATACAGGAATATCTGGTGGAGAGGCTCCACGGGATACTTGGTGAAGCGGAGTTCCTCGGGGAGGAAGACGGACAGGATGTCTTCACCGAGAAGATGAAGAAGGGATATGTCTTCATAATAGATCCCATAGACGGGACATCGAACTTCATATATTCCTACAGGCCCTCGGTGGTCTCCATAGCGCTGCTGAAGGACAGAAAGCCCTATATGGCGGTGATATACAATCCCTTCGACGACATGATGTTCTCGGCAACGGCAGGGCAGGGTGCATATATGAACGGAGAGAAGATAATGTCCTCCGATGCACCGCTTTCGGATTCTCTTGCGGTGTTCGGTACGGCGCCCTACTATACGGAGCTTCGGGACCGCACATTCGATATAGCAAAGAAACTCATGCCTCTATGCGTGGATATCAGGAGATCGGGCACTGCGGCCTGGGATATGTGCTGTGTGGCAATGGGAAGATGCAGTCTGTATTTCGAGATGCGCATACAGCTGTGGGACTATGCGGCAGCGGCTCTGATAGCAGCCGAAGCCGGATGCAGGGTCACCGATATAGAGGGCAGGCCTCTGTCTTACGAGGGAGCCTCCTCGGCGCTCTGCCTCGCAAGAGGGGTGAAGGAGCTGCCGAGGCTCTGAGCCTGCTCTTCAGCCTTTTTCAGGGAGGCTTCCGTCCTCATAGGCTGACAGGAGCACCGTAAGCTCTGCAATCTGTTCCCTCAGCTCTCTTCCGGTATCGGTATCCTCTACCAGTATCCTCTCACTCTTTGATTCTATGATCTCGGAGTCCGACACTATATCGGTCTCGTTTCTTATGGCATCCTCGGCAGAGGTGAAGGGCTCGTGAGCCACGAGACGGAGTCCGTGGGAGTTGTACACCAGGGTATATCCTGCGATACCGGTCCTGCTCTGATATGCCTTCGAGAAGCCGCCGTCTATGATGAAAAGCTTGCCTCCGCACAGTACGGGAGATTCACCCTTCTTGAGCTCCACCGGTACATGACCGTTTATGATATGGGCACCTTCGGTATCATCAAGGCCGAATTCCCGGAGTATGGAATCAACCACTTCCTCATTGTCGCGCAGGTCGTAGTAGGGGTTCTTCTTTTCCTTATGAGTCGCCTTGTCCTCTATGAGATAGCTTTCAAAGGTGGCCATCCTGTCCTTGCCGAATACGGGAGACCTGGCCCCGGTCCATATATAGTACAGTATGTCCTGTCCCTTCTGTCTCTTCGCAGGGTCCTTTGTGTGGAAGTAGGCCTTTCTGGCCCAGGTCTCGAAGGCGTCATAGAGTGCCTTTCCTGCATATTCCCGGCCGTCTATATCCATGGAGAGGAAGTGTCCGTCTTCATCCATGGGGACACATCCGTGATACAGCAGATTTCCGTTGTATACCCTGTACATGCTGCCCTTGGAGTAGAGGAAGCGGATATGCTTCTGCAGCTTCTCACTGTGGGTGAAGGCCGCAACGAGCCTCTCCATCACTTCTTCCTCCTCGGGAGTGAGGCTGTAGGGGTCTGCGGGGTCTATGGTCGGGAAGTCACAGCACTTCAGGCTGTATGTCTTTCCGTCCAGCTCTATGGTGCCCCTGCTGTAGTCGATGCGGGAGAGCAGCAGTCTGTCATCCATGAAAAACTCGGGATGCCTCTTTATCAGCTGGCCCTCCAGCTTCATCTGTATCACAAAGATGGCCTTGTGCACCATCTCGTCCATGCTCATGTCGTGGCGGTTGTATTCCTCGCCGGGCCTGATGGCGAAGGGAGAGCAGTCCGAATCCTTGTACTTCTCCATGGCAAAGGTCACGAGAGGCACCAGGTTGATGCCATAGCCCTCTTCCAGAGTGGAGAGGTTGGCATAGCGTACGGACAGACGTATGACTGTGGCGATGGAGACGGGATGCCCGGAGGCTGCCGCCATCCATATGATGTCGTGATTACCCCACTCGATGTCCACGGAGTGGTACTTCATCAGGGTATCCATGATGATATGGGCACCGGGACCTCTGTCATAGATGTCCCCGACTATATGGAGATGGTCTATCACGAGCCTCTGTATGAGATTGGAGAGGGCGGTGATGAACTCCGGAGCCTTCTTCAGCCATATGATGGTGGAGATGATGGAGTTGTAGTAGCCCTCCTTGTCCTGTACCTCTGCCTTCTCGGTGATGAGCTCTTCGATGACGTATGCGAAGTCAGCCGGCAGGGCCTTCCTTACCTTGGAGCGGGTGTATTTAGATGCCACTCTTCTTGTGAGCGCCACCAGACGGTGAAGAGTGATGCGGTACCAGTCGTCTATGTTCTCCTCTTCCTTTTCGATGAGAGAGAGCTTTTCTTTGGGATAGTAGATGAGGGTGGCGAGGCTCTTCTTGTCGCGGAGTGTGAGAGTATTGCCGAACTCCTCGTCGATCTTGCGCCTGACTGAGCCGGAGCCGTTCTTCAGCACATGATTGAACTGCTCGTATTCACCGTGGATATCTGTCAGGAAATGCTCCGTCCCCTTCGGGAGATTGAGGATCGACTGGAGATTGATGATCTCGGTGGAGGCCGCAGCCTTTGTGGGAAACTGCTCCGATAGACTCTCCAGGAGCTTTTTTTCCAGGTCTTTGTTATCCGACATGTTCATGTATTACCTCCGGTCACTATCTGCCAGTTGTTGCGTCCCTTCTCCTTGGCGATATACAGGGCCTCATCCGCACGGGTTGGCGCACTCATGACACCCTATCCGATCCCTTTGACATCAAATGCAGCGGAATACTATTATTATTACGTTGCAAAGGGACACGTTTTGATCTTTTTGCGCTTAAATCATATCACTATAAGCGGAAAAATGTAACCATAACAGTATATATATCGGAGGATGAGCGTGATGAGTACAGGCATAGTGCTGGAAGGCGGAGCCATGAGAGGGATGTTCACGGCGGGAGTGCTGGATGTCATGATGGAGCAGGGCATACAGCCTGACGGCGCCGTGGGAGTCTCTGCGGGTGCCGTGTTCGGGTGCAATCTGAAATCAAAGCAGATAGGGCGTGCCATAAGATACAACAAGAGATTCGCAAAGGACTGGAGATACTGCTCGTTCCTTTCTCTTTTACTTACCGGGGATATGTTCGGGGCGGAGTTCTGCTACGAGAAGATCCCCTTTCACTATGATGTGATGGATCTGAAGACCTACAGGAGCAATCCCATGCCGCTGTACGCGGTGATGACGGATGTGGAGACGGGAAGAAGTGTGTACAGGAACCTGAAGGAGGGGAGCGGAGTGGATATGCTCTTCTTCAGGGCCACGGCCTCAATGCCCATAGTATCAAGGCCGGTGGAGATCATGGGACGCAGCTATCTGGACGGGGGCATGTCGGACTCCATACCGCTGCGCTTCATGCAAAGGAGAGGCTATAAGAAGAATATAGTAGTGCTCACCCAGCCGGACGGCTTCGTGAAGAAGCCTGCCGGGAATATGCGGCTGATCGGGGCCGTGCTGCACAGATATCCGGCTGTGGTACGGGCAATGGCCAAGAGACATATCATGTACAACAAAGAGCTGGAGTATGTGAAAAGCTGCGAGGAAGAGGGCAATACTTTCGTGATACAGCCCCCGGAGGATCTGCATATTGGGCATACCGAGCACGACCCTGAGGAGCTACAGAGGGTATACGACATCGGCCGGGCCACCATGGAGGCCAGGCTTGAGGCACTGAAGGAGTTCATGGGGTAAGGGAAGAACTCAGTACGACTCGTTCCTGAAGTAGAGCGAGTGGTTCAGATTGGCTCCCAAAAGCAGGATATAGAAGCAGCCGTAGAGCCACATCATGAAGACCGCGATGGCTGCGAGACTGCCGTAGTAGGTGGTATATATGCTGCTGGATATGAACAGCGAGAAGAAGAAGGAGAACACCACCCAGGCAAGGGCCGAAAAGACCGCGCCTAATAACTGCTTCTTAAAGGGCTGGTGTACATCCGGCAGGTAGGTGTAGATCACCATACAGATGAACACGCCCAGCGCGAAGAGCAGCAGATATCTGAAATAGTATATCAGGGGGACTTCGTCCAGCACCCTGATGTGCATCACAAGAAAATCCATTATCGACTTTCCGAAGACTATCATCACCAGGAGCAGCACCAGATTCACCACCATGAGGAGGGTATAGAAGATCGCCTTTATCTGGAGTATCAGTCCGTTGCTCTTGCCTGCTGAATCATATATGCGGTTCAGACCCCGTAGCAGTGCCAGCATACCTCTGGCTGTGGCATAGAAGAGTATGAGGGCAGAAACGGAGATCACGCCGGTTGAGGAGCTGTAGGCCTGCTGTATGACGACTATCACCAGCATATCCGCAAAATCCGGAGTGAACTTCGTGATGATCATGGTGAGCTGGTCGTCCGTGATCCCCGTAAGGGGAAGCAGTTTCGACAGGATGATCATCAGGGGGATGATGGCTATGAAGAAGAAAAAGGCCGTGCTGGAGGCATATGCGGCAATATCCTTGTAGGTCAGGCCGCCTGCGAACCGGAAGGCACTTTTCATCAGTTTTTTCCGGGTGGTATTTTTCATGAAGCCATTCTATCACATATTTTCGCACAGTTCCTTATTTATTGGTAACTGTTCAGAACAGATACGATTGAACGAAAGCAGAAAAAATGCTAATATTATCTGCGCATCTATGAATAAAAAAAGAGGCACGAAATGAGCAGGATAAACAGGATTGCAAAATTCTATAGTGATTACGGTGCTTTCTTCAATTTCATTATTTTCGGGATCACGGGGATCGTATGTGGCTTCGTAGCATTGAGTATCAACAATAAAAGGCTGGACTATCCCGTTATCTATGCAGATGTGACAAATGCAGAGCCTGCATATAAGTCGGATGACGTGACCAAAGAATATACGCTGAACATCAGATATACAGTAGACGGGCAGGATTACGAGGCAGTGTTGTATGATATGCCGGAGGGAAGCTTTGGTGAAACCACCAAGATAGACTACGATCCGGCAGATCCTTCCCAGATCGGCAGACATGAAGCGGCGTGGTTTCCGTTCATTATAATCGCGATCGGCGTGATCCTTGCTGCTGTAGGTGTCACAGGGGCAGTCAGATCCCGAAAAAAGAACAGACAATTAAAGCTTCAGGAGGAGGAATGGAACAATGCCTAAAACTTACAAGTTCGAGCAGGAAAGAAAATTCTTAAAAGCGGGATACTTCATGAAGGATGAGAGCGGCAGCATGGTCTATGAAGCAAAAATGCTGACGCAGCCGCTGATCGGAGCCAGTGATTTTGAATTTATCAATCATCTGACCGGCACAACAACATCCCACAAGGTATCCAAAACATTAACTATGGAGAACGGCGAAGGTCTTGTCACAAATTCGAGATTTAAATTTGATGGAAAAAACATATGGGACTTTCTTCATGAAGAAGGCATCCGCATTGATTCGTCCATGTCAAAGGGCAAGCTGGGCTTAACCTACAATGTAACATTAAAGGGCCGGCCAATGGCGACGATCGCAACCTCATCGCCAAACGGCAAGAGCCCTGTAACTGTTAAAAACTTCCTAGACGTGACTGTGGAGGACGACAAGGATCTGGATCTGGCATTTTTGGTCGCATTTGCTTCTGCAAGAACAGAACAGTCCTTTTTAAGCTGATGCCCGTATCTATAAGGAATCCAAGGGGGCTGAACAGATACATATTTTTGCAAAATATGCGACAAAAGGATGAAAGATATAGTAGAATACCTATAACTGTTTTTTACATTAACATCAAAGGAGGATCGCCATGGTAAGACAGGAAACAGTCAAAGAGCTGCGTAAAGCGATGTATGAGGATGTAAACGTATTATTCGAATTCTATTCCGACAAATACAAAGAGGACTCTCTTGAAGATGCCAGAGAGTATGTCACTGACATTACACCGGAGGAGCTTGAGGAGTATCTTGAACAGGATGCTTCGTTTGTTCAGGCACTGATCACGCTTGCAACCAAAGCCGGAAACGATGAAACATTATTAAACAGGATCCTCGACAGCAATACCGAAGAAGCCTACAAATCTGTTCAGGACATCACGGGTGACAGTATTCCATTTGATGATTTCAAGAATATCGTGGAACATGGGGGCAGGCCGTTCTTCAAATCGTTCGAAGGTGCTTCGCTTGATGATGATGAGCTCGGAGTGGGCGCACTTGACAGTGTGACAGGAGGGGTCTCCGAGAGAGAGCTGCATAAGATAAAACACGAAATAGCCAAAACTTCAGTTGAGAAGATAGCACATAGTTTAATACATTGCTTTACTGCGGAGTCGGAGATCGATACACCTGAAGGAGGGAGAGCTATCCGGGATATACAGCCGGGAGATATTGTTTACAGTCTTGACGGAGAAGGTAAAAAGTGCAGCTCCAGAGTAACGGAAACGACGAAAGGAAGCGCAAAGGTCATAGAGGTCCACTTCAGCAACGGTACAGTCTGGAACACCACCTCCTCGCAGTTCTTCTATGACGGAAGAAGGGTTCATGACGTATGGCAGCACAGGGATCGTGATATCGTTACAACCGATGGGACTACAAAGATCACGGCGATCGTTGAAACCGGAAATGAGGAAACGGTATATGACATAATCATTGACGGTAATAATATCATGTTTATCAATGGGGTAGCTGCAGAAGGCTACGGAAACTGAAATAAGCATAAAAAGGAGAAACGCCACATCCGGCGTTTCTCTTTTTTAGAAGGAATATTACATGAATGATCCTAAATTGATGATCCTGGGAATGGGAATGGTAGGCAGATCGCTTTTGCATATACTTCTCGAAAACAGGATGTTTTCGTTAGATGATATTCTTGTTACGGACATGAGCAGAAAAGCTTTCAATTATTTCAGGGACCTTGGAGGCAGGAAGGAGAATTTTATTCATTCCGAGGTGGACAGCAAATGCTACCGGGAGGTGCTTGACCGTCTTGAAAGCGGCGATTATCTGATCTCTCTTTCTGTCGGATGTGATTGCCTTGTGCTTGCAAGGGAGTGTTCGGAAAGAAGCATACATTTCATTTGTACCTCTGATGATACTTTTCACGATACGGGATTCAGAGAACCGTTTCGATACCGGACACATCATTATCAATACAAGGAACTGATAGAGAAGACAAAGGGAGGCGCCACCTCCATCCTTCAGTTCGGGATGAACCCCGGCCTGATCAGCATATTGACCAAGAAAGCTCTCCTGGATATCGTGGAAAATGATGACAGTGATTTTGTGGCATATAACAGGGGACGGCTCAGAAAGCTTGCGGAAGCGGGAGAATATCCGCTTTTGGCAAAGGAGCTTCAGGTGATCTCTTTCATAGAATCTGATCTTGATACAACACAGACCTACATGAAAGAGGACGAAAATACAGTATATTCAACATGGAGCGCAGATGATTTTTATGCGGAGATGAACGATCGCTCGATCCAGAAGCTGGGGAGCCTGACATCGCTTGAAGATCATCTGAAAAGAATGGGCGTATCGCCTGATCAGATCTTCTACTACAATAAGTACGATGGAACTCTGGTACTTGATGCTTCCGGAAAAGACGTGATGACAGAGGGATATACTGTAAACGGGGTCTTTACAGGCTGCGTGGATGTCCATGAGGAAGTGTTTTCGATCCATGATTACTATACGGCAAGAAACGATGCGGGAGAGATAGACTATGCTCCTTCCGTGATCTTTGTGTACCGCCCGAGCGATCTGGCATTAAGCTCGGCGCACAATAAGGATATACTTCGTATGAGGCTGATCACAAAGGACAGGATGCTCTCGGGAGGAGAAACAGTGGGGATAACAGTGGAGGGAGCCAATTTCCATCCCTTTTATACAGGCGTAGAGCTGCTTTATGACAGTGACAGACTCGAAACACCAACGGTTCTGGAGGTTTCAGCGTCGGTTTATGCAGCAATACGGTATATATCAAACCATCCGGATATGGGGATAATGTATCCGGAGCACCTTGACGTCGATGAGATTCTTTCTTATACGGGACAATATCTGCCCGTCGTTTCAAAAAGGATATGATATAGAGCATGGGCCGGATCTACAGAAAAGCAGCACTGGAAAAAATATCATCTCCGGATCAGCTTGACAAAGCTGTTACGATCGTTTCACCTTCCTTCTGGCTCGCTATGCTGGCGACAGTAGCTGTCATGTCCATCCTTCTTGCCTGGTCGATATTCGGAAAGCTTCCGGTGAATGTTTCGTCTAACGGCATATTTATGAACAGAGCCGGCATACATTCGGTATACGCTGAAGTGTCGGGAACCGTGGTGGAGCTGCATACCGATACCGGCAAAAATGTCCGTGTAGGTGATGAGATAGCAACTCTCTCCTCAAAAGACATCAATAAAAAACTGACCGAGCTTAAAAACAGAAGACAGGCAGTGGAAGAGGTCACACTTGCATCTGTTAACGACATTGCCACAGATGATAACAAGGAGCTTCTTGACATTAAGAGCAAGAATATCACGATGAAGGATACGGTCATCGCGGATGGATATATGCTCTCAGCAAGGAAGGAAAAGCTTGAAGCGCAGAGAGAGAAGACAGCCGCTGCCAAGGTCAAGCTTGACGATCTTGAGGTCAAATATTATCTTACGCTTCTTCCGGTTGATACAAATAAAGCCAATATTACCCTTGAAGGCGCCAAGGCTAACGTTGAATCGGCACGGAGCAACCTGAGCACTATCATGTCACAGAAAACGGAGCTTGAGGCTCAGAATGCACATACACACGATCGCTACAAAGAAGCAAGAGAGGCATACGAGAATGCGGACGAAGCCTCTCCCGAATATGATGAGATAGTCAAGGAATACGAGGAGGCTAAGCAGGCATGGGAGACATATAAAAGCGCTTCTGATGAATACTCGCATCGTGTCGGCTCGTGGGAGAGCGTATTGGGCCAGGTTCAGTCGCAATATGAAGCGGCAAAGGCAGATCAGATCGGCACAGTGGTCCTGCAGGAATCGATGCAGGCCTGGAACACGCAGATCAACTCGGCATATGAAAGAGCACTCAATGAATACAATACAAATATGGCAACCCAAAGGAGCCTTGAGGATGAGATCACGCAGATAGAAGCCCGCATTGCCGGAGAAGAGCACGATATAAGGAATCAGAATTCTGCTCTTGCAGTACAGTTTGACGCGGAAAAAGACGCTGTGCTTGCCCAGCTTGACAGACAGATCAAGGAATATAACGATAAGCTTTTAAAGAATTCGCTCCGGTCAACTATTGACGGCAAGGTCACGGAAATGGCGATAGTAAAAGGGCAGGTGATCTCGGCAGGGGACTACATCGCACGTGTATCGATAGGCACTGAAGGCGACGACGTGGTCGTATGCTATGTTCCGGTAACTGAAGGGCGGAAGATCAAAATAGGGATGAAGGCTTCCGTTTATCCCAGCACAGCCAAAAAACAGGAATACGGCCATATGAGAGGAACGGTCGTATATGTTGACAACTATGTCACATCCCAGGCTGAGATAGCAAATCAGGTGGGCATGGAATCCATGGTCAATGAATTTCTTAAAAATGGTCCCGTGATCGAGGTCAGGCTGGAGCTTGATAAAGATGAAAGCACCGCAAGCGGATACTGGTGGTCCACAAGAAAAGGCCGCGAGATCGAGCTTACGGAAGGCACCATGATCGATTCGGATATCTGTGTTCAGGAAAAGAGCCCTATTTCCATGATCGTCCCATACATCAAGGAAAAGATCACTGTAAATACCAGGCCTCCGGAAAAGAAGTCAGATAATAAACCAGCATTATCAGAGGAGAAAAATGAGTAAGGCCGGGTATGCGAAAACTCCTACCGTTTTCCAAATGGAAAGCGCAGAGTGCGGCGCCGCTTCTCTTTCGATGATCCTCCGGTACTTCGGGAAACACGTTCCACTTGAAAAAATGAGGATTGAGTGCGGAGTGTCCCGTGACGGGAGCAATGCCGGGAATATACTGCGCGCCGCAAAGCGCTACGGACTTGAGGCGCATGGTTACAGAAAGGATCTGGAGGGACTGCTCAAGCTTCCTGTCCCCTGCATCATACATTGGAATTTCAATCATTTTGTCGTATGGGAGGGGACAAAGGGACAGTATTGCTATATAAACGATCCCGCAGAAGGCAGAAGAAGACTCCTGATCGACGACATAGATGCCTGTTTCACGGGAGTGGTCATAAGCTTTAAGAAGGGACCGGATTTTGTACCTTCCGGAAACAGAGACAGGTTTTCATCCTATATTTTCCGTAATCTTGCGGGACAGAAAGAACCTATCGCTGCGCTTATCCTGACCGGCATATTTCTGATAATCCCGGGTCTTTTGATACCTGTTTTTTCGCAGGTGTTCATTGACGGCATTCTGGTTGAGAGAAATTACAACTGGTTTGCGGGGCTTCTGGCAGTCATGATCTTTACAATGCTTTTCAGGAGTATATTGACGTGGTACAGGGGTATACTGCTTTTACGGCTTCAAAACAAGCTTACGCTCACCTCGGCGCACAGATTTCTGACTCATTTCTTCAGACTGCCGATCAGTTTTTTTGCCCAGAGATATGCAGGGGATCTTTCCCGACGTATGGACAATAACATAGACGTGCATGTTTTTCTCACAAGTGAGGTTGCCGAAACTGTCTTAAATATCTTTTCGGCGCTGTTTTACCTGGTTCTTCTGTGTATATACAGTCCGATGCTCACCGCAGTCGGTTTGCTGATAGTAGCTGTCAATCTTTCGTTGATGTGGCTTGGATCCAGATCGATCAGGGATATGTCATTAAAGCTTGAACAGGACGAGGGACGGATGAACGGAAATCTGTTTGCCGGAATAGCGATGTCGGATTCTCTTAAGGCTACGGGTACGGAAAGTGAATATGCGGGCAGACTTCACGGCTTCTATGCAAAATGTATAGATATAGAACAGAGATTAGGGAAGAAACAGGAGGCCCTGAATGCCATTCCCGAGGTTTCGGGAGAGATAACTACCGTAGTGATAATGATCATGGGCGGATTGCTTGTCATTAACGGAGAGATCACGGAGGGTATGCTTGTTGCGTTTAACGGTCTCCTTACTTCTTTTCTGGAACCTATAAACGCACTTGCAGGATTTACAACAAAGCTGCAGAAAGCAAAGGCAGATGCGAGACGCGTCGAAGATATAATGAGATATGAAGAGAGCCCCGTTTTTTGTGATAATGGCGGCAACAGCCTTAAGAATAAGCTTCAGGGCAACGTCAGTGTAAATGGTGTTTCGTTCGGATACAGCTCACTGGCAGAGCCTCTTATTGTTGATTTCGGTTTTGAACTTTCCTGCGGCTCATCTGTTGCCATAGTCGGAGAATCAGGAAGCGGCAAATCTACCGTGTCGAAGCTGATCAGCGGATTATACAGACCGTGGTCCGGCGAAATAAGGTTCGATGGCATTTTACAGGACAGCATTCCCGGAGAGGTAATATCGGGGAGCGTCTCCATTGTCAGTCAGGATATAACATTTTTTGCGGGCAGCATCAGGGATAATCTGACAATGTGGAGCGAGTATATTTCGGAAGAGGATATGATAAGGGCAGCAAAGGATGCCTGTATCCATGATGTGATCACCTCAAGACCCGGAGATTATGACTGCAGGGTAACGGAAAACGGAGAGAATTTTTCGGGCGGTCAGAGACAGCGCCTTGAGATAGCAAGAGCTCTTGCAACAAATCCGAGCATTATCATACTCGATGAAGCCACAAGTGCACTTGATCCTGTTGTTGAAAAACAGATCATGGACAATATAAAGCGCCGCGGATGTACGTGTATCATTGTAGCGCACCGCCTATCAACGATAAGAGACTGTAATGAGATCCTGGTCATGGATAAGGGAAGAATTGTCGAACGGGGGACACACGAAGAGCTTCTTAAAATGGATGGTCATTATAAAAGGCTGATCCAAAATGCCTGAAAAACATGAATGAAAATAAACCTGAAAAAATAAATATCAGCGGCATGGATATATTTATAACTCCAAGCTCCTCTGAAGGGTACCATGTGGTATGCGGAAGTATTCTTGTATATATACTCCCTGTTTTCGGAGATACTTTGGGGCGAAGAATGTTTCTTGCCGAAATGCCGGAGGGATCCCTGATCCCCGGATTATGCCACAGGGAGAATGATTCAACTTCATGGACCTTTGGTTTTGTTGCGCTTGAGCATGCCGAAATCACGGCGCTGGAGAACTATGATCCCGAGAAGACCAGGAGATCATTTGCGGAGGCAGCCGGACTCAATATAGCAGACAATACATTTGAAGACTACCTTGTTGAAATGTACAGCCTGAATTCTGTAAAGGAAGAGGGGGATATATACAATATCCGGCGAAAAAATGAAGAGACAAAAGAGAGCTCTCTGAAGATCATAAGAGACATTTTCCTCAGGAACGATGCCTGGACAGACAATATTTCTTTTTCAGGAAAAGCATTATATGACAGTGTTGCTTTTGTGTGTGCCTATGAAAAGATTCAGATCGCTCCTTACAAAAAAATAGCGGGGATCTTCGGAAGAGAATACACCATAGATGATATAGCAAGGATTTCTCACTTTACGATAAGACGGGTAGTTTTGAGGGACAGGTGGTACAAAAAGGACGGAGGAGCCTTTGTTGCATTTGAAAGCAAAACAAACAGACCATTGTGCATTATCCCTTCAGGATACGGGAAGTATAGTGCCTACGACGTAAGAGAAGACAGGGAAATAACAGTCGACCGTTCATTTGCACGGGAGTTAAAACCGGAAGCCATTATGCTTTACCGTCCGCTTCCCAATGAAAAGATCACGCTTTCAAAGCTTGTCTTATTCGGGCTTTCAAGAGTGTACAGATCGGACATCATACATGTGGCATTGCTGGCCGTTATCGGGGTACTTACAGGGCTGTTTATCCCGTATCTCAACCAGCTGATCTTCGACAGATTTATTCCTCTGGGAGATTCAGAAGCGCTTATTCAGATCGGCGCAGTGATATTATCTTGCTCGGTCGGAAACATTGCGTTTACCGTAGTTAAGAATCTGTCTGCATTCCGTGCGATGACTTCGATGGAATATTCTGTGCAGTCAGCTGTTATAGACAGACTTTTTTCCCTGCCCGAGAGCTTTTTCAGGAAGTATGAAGCCGCGGATCTCGGCATAAGAGCTATGGCGGTCACAGACATATACGAAGCATTTACTGAAGGGGTTATAACCAGTATACTTTCTGCGCTGTTCTCTTTTATTTATATACTAAGGATGCGGGCTTATTCCGGGATGCTTACTCTCAAGGCCCTGTCAATGCTTGCTGCAGCGTTGACCGTTGTAGTGATAACAGGCCTGCGGCAGATAAGATATGAAAGACAGAAGATAGACTGTGACAGGGCTCTGAGCTCCTCAATGTTCCAGTATGTGAAGGGAATAGAGAAGATCAGGACCAGCTCTTCCGAGAACAGAGCACTTTTAAACTATATCAGGGAGTTTGCAAGATCCAGATCCATCGATTTCCGAAAGGAAAAGATGACTGTTCATGCAGGGGTATTTATCGGAGCTGTGCAGGTCCTGTTTTCCGTAGTGTTCTATTTTGTGACGATCCATAAGGGACTGAACCTTTCAATAGGCTCCTTCATGGGGTTTGTGACAGCATTTGGCGCACTTGAGGAGGCGTTGTTTGAACTGACGCAGAATTTCCTGCTGATAAATAAGATCAAGCCTTTATATGAAATGACCCGCCCTATCCTCGAAACATTACCTGAAAGTCAGGCGGATTCAACGGTAACAGGAGAACTGACGGGCAATATCGAAATAGATAACGTCTCATTTGCGTATAATGACGATGAAGCCCCTGCTTTATCAGGCATAAATCTTCACTTCTCAAGCGGAGAGTATGTTGCCATAGTCGGTGCTTCCGGTGCGGGCAAGACCACATTGATGAAGCTTCTGCTGGGCTTTGAAAAGCCGCAGATCGGCTGTATCTATTATGACGGAAATGATCTGGACAAGCTGGACAAAAGGGAGCTTAGAAAGAAATTCGGAGTCGTACTGCAGAACGGAGCGCTTATGGGAGGAACGATATATGATAATATCACCATCACATCTCCGGGTTGCAGCAAAAGCCGCGTTGAAGAAGTTATTAAGCAGGTAGGGCTTGAAAACGATATCAAGGCAATGCCTATGGGATTGCATACCATCATCAGCGAGGGCAGCAGTACGATCTCGGGCGGACAGATGCAGAGAATAATGCTTGCAAGAGCTATAGTCGGAAACCCCAAAGTCATTTTGCTTGATGAGGCCACGAGTGCTCTTGATAATGTCACTCAATGTCAGGTTATGGATACGCTTAAAAAGCTTGATGCGACAAAGATAGTCATAGCACATCGTCTTTCGACCGTTGTTAATTGTGACAGGATCATAGTCATGGACAAGGGAAGAGTCGTGGAAGAAGGAACCTACGAAGAACTGATGGACTTGAAAGGTAGGTTTTATGAGCTTGCCGCCAGACAGATAGCTTAGGATAGATACAAGCAAAGTATCAGCCGGGGTTCGGAGGAATCTATTATGAGTTATATGGCACGATTGATGGAGCACTTTAAGACCATCGCCGGAAGAAATGTATTTACCGATGCTGCAACAGGCGAAGCAATGAAATACGGGGAGCTTGACGACCTGACATCGAGGGTGTATGCCTATCTGTCTGAGCGCGGCATCGGAAAAGAGTCCTTCGTTATGATCGATCTTCCCCGCGGAATATATACACTTGCGGTTGCTGTCGGTGTATGGAGAGCCGGAGCTGCTTACGTGATCGTAGATGAAGGGATCCCAGTAAAACAAAAGGATTACATATACAGGGATTGCGGCTGTACGGCGGTGATAGGTGCCGCAGAATATGCACGTATACTTTCCACCTGCGGCAGGTCCGGATATGCAGTAACAGATCTTCATGATGCAGCCTATGCTGTATACACATCCGGCACTACCGGCGATCCCAAAGGTGTTGTTCATGAATACGGCACTCTGGAAGATAATATCGCTCATTTTAATTATAACGGAGAATATCTGCTGGACAAAAATGACAGGTTTCTCCTGGTCTCTCCTTTTTCCTTTGTAGCTACAGATATCATTCTCAATCTTTTTACATATCTTTGCGTGGAGATAGTTGTTGCACCTGCATCGGTCATGAAAGACAAGATGAAGCTCCTCAGCTGTATGGCAGAGCGTAAGATAACCGCAACCTTTTTCACGCCGTCCCATTTAAGGCTTGAACCACAGTTTCATCCGGAGCTGCGTACCCTTTTTTTAGCTAGTGAGCCGGCGAGAAATATCTACATAGACGATGTGACTGTATATAATGTGTATGCTCAGTCTGAGACAGGCTACCTTGCGGGCATATTTAAGCTGGACAGGGCTTATGACATAACGCCTGTCGGCAAGGCGCAGTGTACCGGACGCGAGCTGGTCATTCTGGATGATAAGGGACAGGCTTCAGACACGGGCGCATTGGGAGAAATATGCTTTGAAAACCCGTATTTTCGGGGATATGTGAACATGCCCGAAGAGACAGAAAGAGCTTTTGAAGGTGGGATATACCACTCGGGTGACATCGGAAGAAAGGATCCGGATGGCAATGTGATCCTCATAGGACGCAAAGATGATATGGCAAAGGTCAACGGGAACAGGGTGGAGCCCGGAGAGATCGAAGCAGCCATGAAGAGCGTGCTGCACCTGCCATGGGCTGCAGCGAGGGTATTTGCAGATGGGAAAAATGTTTCCATATGCGGGTATTATCCGGGGGATGCACAGTTTGACTGTCAGATTGCAAGACAGGAATTAAGCCGTGTACTTCCTTCTTACATGGTTCCCACACACTTTATGAAGCTGGCAAAGCTCCCAATGAATGCAAACGGAAAGCTCAGCCGGGGGGATCTCCCCCGGCCTGATATCACAGTCAGGTCTGCAGCATATGCCGAGCCGGCAGATGATGTGGAAAAGATCCTCTGTGAGGGCATAGGCAAGGTTCTTGATATTGAAAAGGTCGGAGCTCTGGATGATTTTTACGAGCTTGGAGGAGATTCCGTAAGCTTCATGAAGCTTCTTATCAGTACCGGGCTTGACGGTCTGACGATCGATATGGTCTTTCGCGGAAGAACTCCGCGGCAGATCGCAGGAATATACCGGAGGGAGGCTGTGCCATCGGATCCGAAGATGCTTCGGGAGCAGGAGGAGCTTGCGCGGAGCGTTGACCATCCGCTCAGAGAGGAGCAGTTTGCCTCCTTTGATTATCAGCTCAGTGTGCCGGATTCGACCATGTGGAATATTCCTCTTTTCTTCAGAGTAGGGGATCAGACGGATCTCAGGCGTCTGGCTTCGGCTGTTGAAACGGCCCTGAAAGCACATGGAGTGTTTTCGACGATACTGGAATATGATGACAAAGGGGAGATAGTTCAGAGATACGTGCCTCAAAACAACATAAAGGTGCCGGTTGAAAAAACCACCGAGGCCCTGCTTGTGGATCTTCGGGAAGAGCTCATACACCCCTTTGAGCTGATAGGACGTCCGCTTTTCAGGGTACGGATCTTTGAGACTGAACAAAGCGGTTATCTTTTCATCGACATGCATCATCTGATCACCGACGGCAGATCCATGTACATACTGCTAAGGGACATAGCTGAATGCTATGACGGGAAGCAGATCAGGGAAGACTGCTATTTTGCAAACCTTTCAAGACTGGAAAGAGAGCGCCTGACTGATATATACGAAAAAGCCGGAGATTATTATACTGTCCGTGAAGCGTCGCGTGAATGGACAAAATATCCGAAGGTGGATAATGAGGACTCTGCTACGGGTATAAGTACGATATTGTTCCGGCTTCCTGTTTATCCGGATGGACTGGACAGGCTCATGGGATCATATTCCATCGGAAAAAATGCTCTTGTGGTAGCGGCTGCAGCACTTTCTCTGGCTGTGTACAATGATGCGCGTCATGTTTCTGTCCTCTGGACATATAATGGCCGGGAAAGCAGGATGGAGGATGATATAATCGGAATGCTGATAAGGGATATCACCGTTTATCTGGAGCTGAAAGAAGAAATGACTGTCGGAGATTTTCTGAAGGAGGTCAGAGAACAGATGGTACTGGGGCTCTCTTACAGCTGTTATCCTCACGCCAATCTGATCGATATGCCGGCCCTGTGCGTGATCTATCAGTCGGAACTTGGCCGGCTGAATGAGAACAGTGAACTGAAGCTGACTGAAGAGGAGCTGCCGAATCCGTTAGCCGGAAGTGAAAATGTGCTCGATCTGGAGATCTATGATGAGGAGGAAGGCACGGATATCTATATGAGCTATGTTTCATCGTGCTACAGGGAAGAAAGCATGCATCGTTTCCGCCGTATGATAATGAAATCATCGGCTTTACTTGTTCAATACGCCGACGAACCCGGGCAAAGACTATACCGGCTTATGGACACTGTAAGAGCCTGAGCCGGTACGAAGAACCGCTGAAGAACCCAAGGACGCTTTATAGACATACGGACGAAATTATTATAAAATAATCTGATTGCGCGAAAGGATGGAATGTATGAATCCGAAGCTTTTGATGATAATCATTTTCATAGCGATGTACGTGGTGATGATCTTCTTTTCGAAGCTCAGGGTGTATGCGGCGTGTGCCAGTGCGCTGCTCCTTGTGATACTCGGGATCGTGCCGCTTCGGGTGGTCCCCGTGGCCATCAACTGGAACGTCCTGCTCATGATATGCGGGACTATGATAGTGGTGTACTACTTCATACAGTCCAGGATGCCCGGGCTCATCGCGGATATACTGATGGAGAAGTCGAAGAACGTGATGTGGGTAGCTATACTCATATCCCTCTTCGCTGGGCTGATATCAGCCTTCATAGATAACGTGGCTACGGTGCTGATGATAGCTCCGGTGGGCATAGCCATATGCCGCAAGCTGGAGATAGACCCGGTGCCCATGATCCTCTCCATAGCAGTGAGCTCGAACCTGCAGGGAGCGGCCACTCTGGTGGGTGATACCACCTCGATCCTCCTGGGCGGCTATGCCGGTATGGATTTCCTGGATTTCTTCTGGTTCAGGGGCAGGATAGGCATATTCTTCACCGTGGAGGCCGGTGCGCTGATGACGGTGTTCGTGATGCGCTACATCTTCAGGAATGACAGGCAGAAGGTCACGGTGGAGGAGAGGACGAAGGTGAGTGACTATGTGCCGGCAGTGATGCTGACCCTTATCGTGATCCTCCTCATAGCGGTCTCCTTCTACAAGGACAAGCCCGAGATGACAAACGGCGTCATATGCATGTCCATAGCACTGATCACCATGGCACAGGATGTGATAAGGCGCAGAGACAGGGACAACCTCATGGGAGCCCTGAAGGATATAGATGTACATACACTGCTGATGCTCACCGGCATCTTCGTAGTGGTACAGGGGCTCACGGAGACGGGGCTGATAGATGACATGGCGGCAGGGATAATGCGGATGGGAGGCAGCAGGCTCTTCCTGCTCTACACTCTGATAGTATGGGCCTCTGTGCTCATATCGGCATTCGTTGACAATATCCCCTATGTGGCCACCATGCTTCCCGTGGTGCAGGCCATATCGATATCCATGGGGATAGAGCCTTATCTGCTCTACTTCGGACTTCTGACCGGAGCCACACTCGGGGGCAACCTCACACCGGTGGGAGCTTCGGCGAACATCACGGCCATAGGAATACTTCGCAGGGAAGGACATGAAGTGGGCTTCAGGGAGTTTGCCCGCATAGGTATACCCTTTACTCTGGTGGCAGTGACCACAGGCTACCTCATCACCTGGTTCGTATGGTCATAGACCGGGGTGCTATGGCGTATGTTTTTATGGAGACATTGAATGAATAATGCGATAAACAAGATACTTAATAAGCTGGAGCGCAGGGTGGGGGCATATGCCATACCGCAGCTTACGAAATATATGATCCTGTCCTATATCATAGGCTATATCATCTATTTCCTTGCCATGGCCAAGGTACCTCTCATCAATCTCATATATCTGGATCCGGAGCTGATACTTCACGGCCAGATATGGAGACTCTTCACCTGGGTACTGATGCCGCCCTCGGCACCGAACATATTCACGATCATCATGCTCCTTTTCTATTACCAGATAGGGAGTGCACTGGAGCAGACCTGGGGAGACTTCAAATATAACCTTTATATCTTCTCCGGACTGTTCTTCATGCTGGTGGGGGCTTTCCTGCTGTATGCCTTCGGACACAACGTGAACGGGATGTGGTTCACCACCTACTACGTGAACATGTCGATATTCCTGGCTTTTGCCGCATGCTATCCCAACATGGAGATCATGCTTTATTTCATCATACCGCTGAAGATCAAGTATCTGGCGGTGATAGATGTGCTGTTCCTGCTCTACCAGACACTGATATCCAGCTGGTCGGAGAGAGTGGCGATACTGGTGTCGCTCCTAAACTTCGTGATCTTCTTCTTCACATCGAGGAACTACAAGTCCATATCCCCGAAGGAATATGCGAGGAAGAAGGCCTTCAAGAAAGCTTTCGAGAGAGGACCCTACTACAGGGGCAACCAGCAGAGGAAGCAAGGAGGAGCAGGCTACGGGAGTCAGGGCAGTGCGGCAGGTAATGCCACCGGCAGTGCTTCGGGGAGCACGGCGGGAAGCAGCACGGGCAGTGCCTACGGACAGGGCGGCAGCGCCGCAGGACGAAGGTTCGCCGGATCAGCCGGAGGGCCGATCACAAAGCACAGATGTGCCATATGCGGACGGACGGAGCTGGACGGAGACCTGCTGGAGTTCCGGTTCTGCAGCAAGTGCGCCGGCAACTACGAATACTGTCAGGATCATCTCTTCACGCATGAGCACGTGAAGTTCGGTAAGTAGCCATGGACAGCTATCTGGAGCTGTACTTAAAGGAGCTTGAAGAGCTCCCGGCATATACCGAAGAGGAGATAGGCGAGGCAAAGCAGAAAGCCGTGTCCGGTGACGATAAGGATGCACAGGATATCCTCATGAACCATTACCTGAGAAGTGTGGTGGATATAGCGAGGACGTATGTGGACCATCAGGTGCCGGCGGAGGACCTCATCGGAGAGGGCAATATCGGGATGATGACCGCCATCAGGGCGCTGTCCACCCTGGAGAGCCCCGAAGAGGTGGACGGCTTCGTGGGCGGGCTCATCATGGACGCCATGGATGCCGCGGTATATGAAGACAACGAAGTAAGAGAGAGCATGCAGGTCATGGTGGACCGCATCAACGAGATAAACGACAGAGCAAGGGAACTGTCCGGGGATATGAGGAGAAGCGTGACGGTGGCAGAGCTGGCACAGGAGACAGAGATATCCGAGGACGAGATAAGGCAGGCCATGAGGATGGCAGGCGGACAGATAGAAGGGCTGGTCCCGTAAAGCAAGGAGCCGGAGGTAGAGATGAAAGCAAAATCGATAGAGGATCTCAAGCAGTACAGGATAGTGAAGAAGAAGGAAATGCCCGATCTGAACTCGAAGGGCTATCTGCTGCAGCATATAAAGAGCGGTGCGAAGGTGTTCGTGGTGTCGAACGACGACAGGAACAAGGTGTTCTATGTGGCCTTCAGGACTCCGCCCGCAGACGCCACCGGGACACCTCATATACTGGAGCATACGGTGCTGTGCGGATCGAGGAAATACAAGGCGAAGGATCCCTTCATAGAGCTGGCAAAGGGCTCTTTGAACACGTTCCTGAACGCCATGACATATCCCGACAAGACCGTGTATCCCGTGGCCAGCACCAACGACAAGGACTTTGCGAACCTTTCCGACGTATATATGGATGCGGTGCTGCACCCTGCCATCTACGAGAACGAGAAGATTTTCAGGCAGGAGGGGTGGCACTATGAGATGGAGTCGGAGAAGTCGGAGCTGACATACAACGGAGTGGTATACAACGAGATGAAGGGAGTCTTCTCTTCTCCCGATGAGCTGCTGGACAGATACATTCTGACATCACTCTATCCGGACACTGCGTATGCCCTGGAGTCGGGAGGAGACCCGGAGGAGATACCGGAGCTGACATACGAGAAATTCCTGGATATGCACAGGAAGTATTACCATCCCTCGAACTCCTATATCTATCTGTACGGGGATGCGGACATGGTGGAGAGGCTCACCTGGCTTGACCGGGAGTACCTGTCCAAGTACAAGGCGCAGAAGATCAAGTCCATGATAGAGAGACAGGATCCCTTCACAAAAACGGTGGACTTCGAGAAGACATATGCCCTCTCAGAGTCCGAGAGCACCATGCACAACACATATCTGTCCTACAACTGCGTGATAAAGGACAATCTTGACCCGAGACTCTATGTGGCCTTCTCCATCCTGCAGTATGCTCTGCTGGACAGTCCGGGAGCTCCGCTGAAGCAGGCCCTGCTCGATGCGAAGATAGGACAGGATATAGACAGCATATACGAGAACGGGATACTGCAGCCCTTCTTTGCGGTCATAGCCAAGTATGCGGATACATCCGACAAGGACAAGTTCCTCAATGTGATAAGGAAGACCCTGACGGAGCTTGCAAGGAACGGACTCAACAAAAAGACCCTGCTGGCAGGCATCAATTATTATGAATTCAGGTACAGAGAAGCGGACTTCGGAGCATACCCCAAGGGCCTCATGTACGGCCTGCAGGCTCTGGACTCATGGATCTACAAGGACAATGATCCCTTCATGCATATAGAGCAGAACGCTACCTATGCCTTCCTGAAAAAGGAGGTGGAGTCGGGGAGCAGATTCTTCGAGGAGCTGATAGAGAGGTATCTGATAGACAACCCTCATTCCTCCATAGTGCTGCTCCGCCCCGAGAAGGGACTGACGGCAAAGAAGGAGAAGGCCGTGGCCGCAAAGCTGAAGAAGTACAAGGCTTCTCTTTCGAAGGAAGAGATAGCGAAGATAGTAGAGGAGACAAAGGAGCTCAAGGCATACCAGGAGGAGCCCTCCACCGAGGAACAGCTGCTCACCGTGCCCATGCTCTCCATATCGGATATAGGGACGGAGGCTCTGCCCTTCAAGAACGAGGTAAAGAATGCTTCGGGTACCAATGTGCTCTTCCATGACGTAGCTACGAACGGAATAGCATACATAGGGCTCATGTTCTCATGTCAGGCCGTGCCCGAGGAGCTGGTCCCTTATCTGGGGCTGCTGCGCTCGGTGCTGGGAAGTGTCAATACCGCATCCCACGGGTACGAGGATCTGAATTCGGAGATCAATCTGAAGACCGGAGGGATATATTTCTCACCGGCTACATATCCCGACATAAAGAGCATGGATGACTTCGATCAGGAGTTTGAGGTGCGCACCAGAGTGTTCGGGGACAATATACCGCAGTTCATGGCTCTGGCGGAGGAGATACTCTTCACGTCCGAATTCGATGACTCCAAGAGGCTGAGGGAGATAATAAGGAACATCAAGTCGAGGCTTCAGTCCTCACTGGTGGCAGCGGGCAACCATACCGCGGCAGAGAGGGCTCTGTCCTACATCTCGGACTCTCATTACTACAACGGCAAGGTGAGCGGGCTGGACTTCTACCGCTTCATAGACGACATAGAGAAGAACTACGACAGCAGGGTGGAAAGCGTGAAGAAGAATCTGAAGAAGACGCTGAAGATACTGCTGCACAAGGACAATCTGATGGCGGACATCACGGGATCGGAGGAGATGGCAGCGGCCTTCATCGATGAGCTGAAGGTATTCAGAAAGAGGCTCTCCGGCGGCAAGTCCGGCATGACTGATTTCCGGTTCGAGCACGTAAAGAGGAACGAGGGCTTCAGGAGCGCCTCACAGGTGCAGTATGTAGCCAAGGCCGGCAACTACAGGGATCACGGCCTGTCCTACAGGGGAGAGCTCAGAGTGCTGAGGGTGATCATGGGATATGATTATCTCTGGAACAATATACGTGTGCTGGGAGGAGCCTATGGCTGCGGTGCCAGCTTCCTGAAGACCGGCAACTGCTTCATGATGACATACAGGGATCCTCATCTGAAGAACTCCATCAGGGTATTCGACGAGGCAGCGGGCTATATCAGGGACTTTAAAGCTTCGGAGAGGGATATGACCAAATTTATCATCGGTACCATATCCGATATAGACACGCCGCTGACACCCAAGGCGGAGGGACTCAGGAGCCTCACCGCATATATGAACAACATAGACTTCGAGGATGTGCAGAGAGAAAGGGATGAGATCCTTTCCTGCACGCAGGAGAAGATAAGAGAGCTCGCACCCTATCTGGAGGCCGTGACGAAGGACGATACCCTGGCGGTAGTCGGATCCGAGGCCAAGATAGATGCCAACAGGGATCTGTTCGGAAAGGTAGACAATCTGTTTTGAGCGGGGACGGCTTCAGGTCAGGGTTCGTAGCGATAGTGGGACGTACCAACGTAGGCAAGTCCACACTGATGAACCATCTGATAGGCATGAAGATAGCCATCACCTCGAACAAGCCTCAGACCACGAGGCGCAGGATGCAGACAGTATATACAGACAGCCGCGGGCAGATAGTGTTCCTGGATACTCCGGGGGTGCACCTGGCACACAACAGGCTTTCCGAATATATGGATGATGTGGCCTACAGATCCGTGGAAGACGTGGATCTGATACTCTTTGTGGCGGAGCCCGTGACATACATAGGCAAGGGCGAGCAGGAGATGATAGACCGTATCCGCAGATCCGGCAGGGGTGTGATACTCGCACTGAACAAGGCGGACACCGTGGAGGAGAGCAGGCTCGAGAAGGCCAGAGAGGCCTACGAAAAGGCTCTGGATATCATAGACTGTGTATACGTATCCGCCCTGAAGGGCAGGAATATAGACCGCCTCATAGAGGTGCTGATGGACAACCTCCCCGAAGGACCTGCTTTCTATGATGAGGATACGGTGACGGACGAGACCGAAAGGGATATATGCGCCGAGATAGTCAGGGAGAAGACACTGAGACTGCTGCGGGATGAGGTGCCTCACGGAGTGGCGGTCAGCGTGGAGTCCTTCAGGGAAAGGGACGACGGTCTCATAGATATCGCAGCGGATATCATCTGCGAGAGAGACTCCCACAAGGGGATCATTATAGGCAAAGGCGGCTCGATGCTGAAGCGCATAGGAAGCGACAGCCGCAAGGACATCGAGACACTCCTGGAGGCCCATGTGAACCTGAAGCTCTTCGTGAAGGTCAGGAAGGACTGGAGACAGAACAGGGGAATGCTCAGATCCCTGGGATATGATGAGCGTTCTTAAGAGCCTGCATGGAAAAGGATGAGCCATGAGTGATGTGATAGAGACCACCGGGATGATCCTCGCGGGCTTCGATTACTCGGAATATGACAAGAGGCTTCGGATCCTCACGGCAGATGTGGGCAAGGTGACGGTCTTCGCCAGAGGGGTGAGACGCCAGAACTCAAAGTATATGGGAATGACCGATATGTTTGTCTTCGGCCGCATCGGTCTCTTCGCCGGGAAGAGCGCCTACAATCTCTCGGGCATAGAAGTATCGAATTACTTCGAGGGCATCAGACAGGATATGGAGAGGATGTGCTACGCGTCCTACTTTGCGGATCTCGCAGACTACTCCGTGCACGAGAACATGGACGGCAAGGGTGTGCTGATGCTGCTGTACAGATCGCTGCAGGCACTTGAGACCGAGAGCATAGACAACAGGATCGTCAGGGCTGTGTATGAGCTTCGCATGGTGATGGAGAACGGAGTGTATCCGGGACTTCCCGACAGGAAGGTGCTGCCGGGGACAGTGAGCGCCATGAGACATATCGAAGAGGCGGATATCAGGAGTCTGTATTCCTTCAGGGTGACGGAAGAGGTGGAGGCCGAGCTCATACGAACGGCAGACTTATACAGGAAGAGATATATTCAGGGCAGCTTCAAGTCTCTTGATGTGATGGAGGCTATGGGCTATGATACCGTGATGGGACAGGGCAGTGAAAGCTGAGTGAGATAATGCAACAGCAGGCATACAGAAGGAGAAAAAAGAAAAGAAAGAACAGGAACAAGGTGATAGCGGCAAGATTGATATTCGTTGCCGTGATCATACTTGCCGTTGTTCTTCTGATCTTCGGAGGATACAAGCTCTACGGTGTCATATCGGATGCGATGAATGACGATGTGTCGGTAACTACGGTGACAGTCACCGGAAAGGGAGCGATAAAGCAGACCATAGTGGAGCAGTTCGACCCCGGGATGTACGATGAGGACAGCCTTAGGAAGGACATAGAGACGAAGGTAAAGGATGCCGGCAGTGAGGTGAGCGCAGAGGAGCTTGATATAGAGGACGGCAAGGCAGTGCTGAAGATGATGTACGACTCGGACGATGCCATGTCAGCTTTTAACGAAGAAGTGTTCTATGCGGATACCATAGATGCCCTGAAAAAGCAGGGGGTGACCTTTGACGCTGCGGCGGAGGCTGCCGGGGGAAGCCATGCGGTTATAGTTTCGGAGACGATGGATATCAGGTGCCCGAAGAAGATACTCTACACTGACGGTGATGTGAGCACAGACAGTGAAAATGAGAAGCTCGCCCACTGCACCACGGAGGGTGGGGCACTGGCGCTGGTGATATATTAGCGGTGTGATATGGCGTGGTATAGATACATTACGATAATAGATTCAACCTGGAGGAAATGAAATGGTAGACAGTATGGAAAAGATCGTCAATCTATGCAAGGGCAGGGGATTCATATATCCCGGTTCGGAGATATACGGAGGACTGGCCAACACGTGGGATTACGGCAATCTCGGTGTGGAACTCAAGAACAATATGAAGAAGGCCTGGTGGAGCAGATTCGTCACCGGCAATAAATACAATGTGGGCGTGGACTGCGCGATACTGATGAACACCCAGACATATGTAGCGTCCGGACATATCGGCAGCTTCTCCGATCCTCTGATCGACTGTAAGGAGTGCCACGAGAGGTTCAGGGCAGACAATATCATCGAAGGCTGGGCCAAGGAGAACGGAGTGACCCTGGAGTCGTCCGTGGACGGCTGGTCCAACGAGGAGATGATGGACTACATCAAGAAGAACTCCATACCCTGTCCTACATGCGGCAAGCACAACTTCACCGACATCAGGCAGTTCAACCTGATGTTCAAGACCTTCCAGGGAGTCACCGAGGATGCCAAGAATGTGGTATATCTCCGTCCCGAGACAGCACAGGGTATCTTCGTCAACTTCAAGAACGTTCAGAGGACATCGAGGAAGAAGATCCCCTTCGGCATAGGACAGATCGGCAAGTCCTTCAGGAATGAGATCACTCCCGGCAACTTCACCTTCAGGACCAGGGAGTTCGAGCAGATGGAGCTGGAGTTCTTCTGCAAGCCCGGCACCGATCTGGAGTGGTTCGACTACTGGAAGCAGTACTGTATCGATTTCCTGCATGATCTTGGCATGGCGCCCGAGCACATCAAGACCAGAGACCACGATCCCGAGGAGCTGGCATTCTACTCCAAGGCCACCACGGATCTTGAGTATCTCTTCCCCTCCATAGGCTGGGGAGAGCTCTGGGGAATAGCTGACAGGACAGACTATGACCTCTCACAGCATCAGAACACATCGGGGCAGGATATGACCTACTTTGACGATACCACTAACGAGAAATACCTGCCCTATGTCATAGAGCCGTCTCTCGGCGCCGACAGGGTAGTGCTCGCATTCCTCTGCGAGGCTTATGACGAGGAGACTCTGGAGGGCGGAGATGTCAGGACCGTGCTCCACTTCCATCCGGCGCTCGCTCCCGTGAAGATAGGCATACTGCCGCTTTCCAAGAAGCTGAATGAGGGCGCGGAGAAGATATACGATACGCTCTCAAAGCATTACAACTGCGAGTTCGACGACAGAGGAGCCATAGGCAAGAGGTACAGGAGGCAGGATGAGATAGGCACTCCGTACTGCATCACCTATGACTTTGATTCCGAGACTGACGGTGCGGTGACGATCCGCGACCGTGACTCGATGGAGCAGGAGAGAGTAGCCATAGCGGACCTTGAGAGCTACTTCAACGGGAAGTTTGATATTTAAGCGAAAGCAATAATACAGGAGAGAATAGACAATGAAGCAGTTCACTTCGGATGAGTTAAGAAAAGCATGGAAGGAGTTCTATAAAGAGAGAGGACATGTGGACGTGGGGGCGGTATCGCTGGTATCCGACGGATCCACCGGAGTGCTCTTTAATGTGGCCGGCATGCAGCCTCTGATGCCGTATCTTCTTGGACAGAAGCATCCCATGGGGACGAGGCTTTGCAATGTACAGGGTTGTGTCCGTACCAACGATATCGATTCCGTGGGAGACAGGAGCCATGTGACCTTCTTCGAGATGATGGGAAGCTGGAGCCTGGGTGACTACTTCAAGAAGGAGAGATGCCAGTGGAGCTTCGAGCTGCTGACACAGGTGCTGGGATTCGATGCGGATCACCTCGCAGCAACGGTCTTCGCCGGAGACGAGAACGCTCCGAGAGACGAGGAGGGTGCGAAGTACCGTATAGAGTCCGGATTCAAAAAAGAGAACATATATTATCTTCCCGCAGAGGACAACTGGTGGGGACTGGAATATGGTCCCTGCGGCCCGGACAGCGAGATGTTCTATATCGCGGACGTGCCGGACTGCGGCCCAGACTGCGGACCCGGCTGTGACTGCGGCAAATACACGGAGCTCGGCAACGACGTCTTCATGCAGTATGAGAAGCACAAGGACGGGCACCTCACTCCGCTCGCACAGAAGAACGTGGATACCGGCTGGGGTCTGGAGAGGATCCTTGCTTTCCTGAACGGCACCAAGGATGTGTACAGGACGGATCTCTTCGCTCCCGTCATAGCTTATATCGAGAAGAACACGGGACTGAAATACGGAGAGGATGAGGAGAAGACCAGATCCATGAGGATAATGGCAGATCACATCAGGACCTCCGTGATGCTGATAGGAGACGCAGCCAGACTCACACCCTCCAATTCAGGGGCGGGCTATGTGCTGCGCAGGCTCATAAGACGTGCGGTAAGGCATGCCAGACTCCTGGAACTTACGAAAGAGAATCTGGTGGATATCGCTGCCATCTATATCCAGAACATATATGAAGAGAGCTACCCGATGCTTAAGAAGAACAGGCTCTTCATCATAACCGAGCTCCGAAACGAGATCATCAGGTTTGAGAGTGCTCTGGAGAACGGCATGAAGGAGATGGAGAAGATCATCTCCAGAAAGCAGTCTGACGGTGAGACCGTCATAGACGGAAAGACAGCCTTCTATCTCTACGACACCTTCGGATTTCCTCTGGAGCTCACGCTGGAGATCGCGCAGGAGAAGGGCTTTACCGTGGACGAGGACGGCTTCGGGAAGGCCATGGAGGAGCAGAAGAAAAAGGCCAGGGCAAACCAGAACTTCGCCGCAGACCTGACCAATGATCTTTCGGTGTACGATGATCTGGACCGGGAGATAAAGAGTGAGTTCACAGGATACGATTCGCTTGTGGAGAAGGGCACCATACTTGCAATCTCCGACGGCAGTGCACTGGTGGACAGTCTCGGCCTCGGCAAGGAGGGGACGGTGATCACCGCGAGGACCCCCTTCTATGCGACTATGGGAGGCCAGAAGGGAGACACCGGCAGGATAGTGACCGGTGACGGTGAGTTCGAGGTGATAGAGGCCGTGAAGCTTCCCGGCGACAGGATAGGTCACGTGGGCATCGTAAGATCCGGAGAGATCAGGGTGTCTGACGAGGCCTCATTTGAAGTGGACAAGGACAACAGGAAGAGTACCTGCATGAACCACTCGGCTACTCATCTGCTGCAGAAGGCACTGAGGACAGTGCTGGGCGAGAGCGTGGAGCAGCAGGGATCCTATCAGGACAGCCAGAGGACCAGGTTCGACTTCAGCTACGGCCAGGCGATGACCGCAAAGCAGCTGCACGAGGCTGAGGAGATCGTGAACCGCAAGATATCCGAGGCAATGAGCGTGGATACGCAGGTGATGTCCATAGAGGAGGCGAAGAAGACCGGGGCCATGGCTCTCTTCGGTGAGAAGTACGGAGAAGAGGTCAGGGTAGTGAACATGGGAGACTGGTCCATAGAGCTCTGCGGAGGTACCCATGTGAAGAATACGGCAGAGATCAAATATTTCAAGATACTCTCGGAGTCGGGTGTGGCAGCAGGCGTCAGACGTATAGAAGCCGTGACCGGCGATAACGTCATAGAGTACTACAGAGACGTGGAGGAGACGCTGAATGAAGCCGCCAAAGTGGCAAAGACGACCCCTCAGGAGCTCATGTCACATATTGAGAAAATGCAGAGAGAACTGAAGGAGCTGAAGTCCGAGAACGAGTCACTCAAGTCCAAGGCCGCAAAAGAGGCTCTGGGAAATGTGATGGATAACGTCAAGGATATAAACGGAGTGAAGCTTCTGACAGCGACTCCCGCAGGCGTTGACATGAACGGACTCAGAGAGCTGTCCGATGAACTCAAGGTGAAGCTGGGTGAGGGAGTAGTGGTGCTCCTCTCAGAGACGAATGGCAAGGTGAATGTAGTGGTAGCCGCAACCGACGGAGCGGTGAAGAAAGGAGCCCATGCCGGCAATATCATCCGCGAGGCCGCCGGGTGCGTGGGCGGAGGCGGCGGAGGCCGTCCGAACATGGCCCAGGCAGGAGGCAAGGATGCATCGGGCATACCGGCAGCACTGGCAAAGGCTGAAGAAGTGCTGAGCGCACAGGTTTCATAAAGAGTGATAACGGAGGAAAGTATGGAAGAGAACAATACCGGTAATACAGAGACTGAAGTAACATCAAACAAGCCTGTAACGATCAGGCCCGTAAAGACAGGGATCGGCTGGGGCGGAGTCCTCATCATCTGTCTTTCGGTGATAATCGCGGCAGGGCTTCTGGCCTTCGGACTGAGCAGGTTCCGGTCTGTCGAAAGCCACACCATAGGAGCCACCGGCTCGGCCAGCGTGGACTTCGAGTCCGACCTGATCATATGGAGAGGGACCTTCAACACCCATGCCTATACCACAGACCAGGCTTTCAGGCAGATCAAGGATGATGCGGCCAGTGTAAAGAAATATCTCATCGATAACGGGATCAAGGAGGACGAGATAGTCTTAAGCTCCATATCCGTGAGTCAGGCCGAGAGAGATGTGTACAGCGACGACGGAGAGTTCCGCTACTCGGAGTTTGACGGTTACGATCTGTGGCAGACCATCACCGTCACCTCAGGGGATATAGACAAGGTGGAGAAGGTGTCCAGAGATGTCACGGACCTTCTTGAGTCGGGCATAGAGTTTGACTCCGACCTGCCCGAGTACTACTGCACCACGCTTGATGATGTGAAGCTGGATCTCATAGGCAAGGCTACCGAGAATGCCAGAGACAGGATAGACATCATAGCGCAGGCAGCCGGGGCGGTGCCGGGCAAGCTGGTGAGCTCCAACCTGGGTGTATTCCAGATAGTGGCCAAGAACTCCGGCACACAGGACTATACCTATGATGGAGCCTTTGATACCAGCTCGAGATGGAAGACGGCCTCCATCACCGTCAAGCTGGAATACGAGCTGAAGTAGGGCAAGAGCTGAAGCAAAGCTTCGGGGGAGAGTGTGAATGATAAGGATCTATGCAGACAGCACAAACGATCTGAGTCCGGATTATATCAGAGAGCATGATATAACGATCATACCCCTCTATGTCACCATGGGTGAGAGGACAGGAAAGGACGGCGTGGATTTCACTGCCGGGGAGATATTCGAATGGGCCGAAAAGAACCGTGCGGTGCCCACCACTGCAGTGTTCTCGCCTGCGGATGTGGAGGACTACCTGAAGGAGGCCATGGAGGCCGGAGATGATGTGGTCTTCGTGGGGATATCATCAGACTTCTCGAGCGCCTGTCAGGCTGTGCACATAGCGACTGCGGATCTGGAATACGACGATCATGTGGTGGTGGTGGACTCCAGGAGCCTCTCGTCCGGGATAGGGCTTGTCATCATGGAAGCCGTGCGTATGAGAGACGAGGGTGCAAATATCAGGCAGATAGATACTGCGATGAGGGAGCTGGCTCCGAAGATCAGAGCAAGCTTCGTGATAGATACTCTGGAATATCTCCACAGAGGAGGCAGATGCTCCTCGGTGACTGCGCTGTTTGCCGGCACACTGAAGATCAAGCCGAAGATCGTGGTGGAGGACGGCAAAATGCAGGTGGCGCAGAGGTACAGAGGCAGCCTCCATGCGGTCATCATGAGATATGTGCATGAGATGGAGCAGGAGCTTAAGGAGGCGAAGCCCGATGCGGTGTATATCACTCACTCGGGAGTGGATCCGAGGATAGTGGATGATGTGAGAGAATATCTGGAATCGCTGTCACGCTTCAGGGAGATCATAGAGACCAGGGCAGGGGGGATAATATCCTGTCACTGCGGTCCGGGTACCCTTGGAGTGCTGTTCATATCCGGGAAGCAGTAGTAGGACCGCAGAAAGAGCGGTGATGGCGGATGCAGAGCATAAGGAGTGTGAAGGATCCGGCCTGAGGCATGGAGGTTTGATATGAAGAATGTAGCCATAGTAGGCATGGGAGCACTGGGTATCCTCTTCGGGGGAGAGATCGCAGAGAACCTGAAGGAAGGACATGCAGCCTTCGTGATGGATGAGGACAGAGCTGTAAGACACAGAAAGGACAGCTACAGCATCAACGGGAGAAACGTCACCTACCCCATAGAGACTCCGGAGGAATTCTTAAAGAACGGCAAGGCAGATCTGATACTGCTGGGGGTCAAGTATCCGGCACTGAATGAGGCGATGGCGCTTATGGAGCCTCTGGTATATGAGGGGACCACCTTTGTATCCATGATGAATGGGATCTCCAGTGAGAGGATCCTGGGCGAGAGATTCGGAGCGGATAAGGTGCTCTATGCGGTATCCCAGGGAATGGATGCCCAAAGGGACGGCACAGTGGTAAAGTATTCGAAACACGGCGAGATCTTCATCGGAGTGCCTAAAGATGCGGACGCAGGTCTTACATCCAGACTTGAGGAGACGGCAGCACTCTTTGAGGAATGCAGGGTGCCCCATACCGTAGAGAGCGAGATCATGTACAGGATGTGGAGCAAGTTCATGCTGAACGTGGGCATCAATCAGACCTGTATGGTATATGACACCGGATATGCCGGAGCCACGGAGCCGGGCTCCGAGGCATGTGTGTTCACCATAGGAGCCATGCGCGAGGTGGCTGCAGTGGGGCAGGCTGAGGGTATAGACCTGGGAGAGAAGGAGATAGAGCAGTACCTGGGGATCATAGCATCTCTTGATCCCAACGCCACACCTTCCATGGGACAGGACAGGAGACAGAAGAGAGCCTCGGAGGTGGATATGTTCGCCGGAGAGGTCATGGCTCTTGGCAGAAAGCACGGCATCAGGGTACCTGCGAACGAGTGCCTGTACAGAAGAGTAAAAGAGATAGAAGCGGAGTATGTAAAGTGAGTAAAGAACTGATACAGCTGGATCACATTTCAAAGTCCTTCGATGGCGAGCTGATACTTGACGATCTGTGCCTGACGATACATGAGAACGAGTTCGTGACCCTGCTTGGACCTTCGGGCTGCGGCAAGACCACTACCCTTCGCATCATAGGCGGATTCGAGAAGCCCGACAAGGGACAGGTGTTCTTCGACGGGATGGACATCACGTGTCTCGCGCCAAATAAGCGGCCGCTGAACACCGTGTTCCAGAAGTATGCTCTCTTCACTCATATGGATGTGGCGGACAATATCGCATTCGGACTCAAGATCAGGAACAAATCCAGGGAGTATATCGAGGATAAGATCCACTATGCACTGAAGCTCGTGAACCTGGACGGATATGAGCACCGCATGCCGGGATCGCTCTCCGGCGGACAGCAGCAGAGGGTGGCCATAGCCCGTGCCATCGTCAACGAGCCCAAGGTGCTGCTGCTCGATGAGCCGCTGGGAGCCCTGGACCTGAAGCTGAGACAGGATATGCAGTACGAGCTGATCAGGCTCAAGAACGAACTGGGCATCACGTTCATATATGTGACCCACGATCAGGAGGAGGCACTGACGATGTCCGATCATATCGTCGTGATGAATCAGGGCTATATACAGCAGGAGGGGAGTCCCGAGGATATATACAACGAGCCGGAGAATGCTTTTGTTGCCGACTTCATAGGTGACTCCAATATCATACACGCCACCATGGTGCACGATGAGCTGGTGAACATACTGGACACGGAGTTCGTATGTGTGGACCGCGGCTTCGGTGAGAACAGGCCCGTGGACGTGGTCATAAGACCCGAGGATGTGGAGCTGGTACCCAGAGGAAAGGGGATCATGCCGGGAGTCGTATCCCATGTGATATTCAAGGGCGTGCACTACGAGATGGAGGTCCAGGCGGGGGGCTTCGAGTGGCTTGTACACTCCACCAGGCTCTTTGACGTGGGCAGCGAGATAGATATCAAAGTGGATCCCTTCAACATACAGGTAATGAACAGGCCGGAGTCGGAGGATGAAGAGGCCATGGCGATCGATGAATAGGAACAAGAAGACATCGAGACTTCTGGCATCGCCGTATATCGCCTGGGCACTGATCTTTATCATAGTGCCCCTTGTGATGATATTCTTCTACGGTCTCACCGATGAGACGGGGGCCTTCACATTGAAGAACATAGCAGCGATAGCCCAGCCTGTACATGCGAGGGCGCTGTGGCTCGCGCTTGCTCTGTCGGTGATCAGTACGGTCATATGCTTTTTCCTGGCTTATCCTCTCGGCATGATACTGGCGAAGAACAAGCTGTCAAGCCAGAGCCTTATCATCACCCTTTTCATACTTCCAATGTGGATGAACTTCCTGCTGCGTACACTGGCATGGATGACGCTGCTTGAAAACAAGGGTGTGATAAACGGCATACTTGATCTTCTGCATCTGCCGGAGGTAAATATCATCAATACGCCGGGAGCCATAGTACTCGGAATGGTATATAACTTCCTGCCTTTCATGATCCTTCCCATATACAATTCACTTTCCAGCATAGACGACAACGTTCTGAATGCCGCGAGAGACCTGGGGGCGGATGAGAGACAGACCTTCTTCAAGGTGACCCTGCCTCTTACGGTGCCGGGTATCATATCCGGAGTCACCATGGTGTTCATACCGGCACTCACCACCTTTGCCATATCCACGATGCTCGGAGGTTCGAAGATACTCCTGATCGGAAACGTGATAGAGCAGGAGTTCACCCTGTCCTATGACTGGAACCTGGGAGCGGGGCTCTCCATAGTGCTCATGGTATTCATAGTCGTGAACATGGTGGTATCGATCATCTCCGACAATAAGGGAGAAAAGGGATGAAGACAAGGCTCGAGAAGATATATATGGGCATCATCTTTGTCTTCATGTATGCCCCCATACTGACGCTCATAGTGCTGTCGTTCAACAGCAGCAAATCCAGAGCGAGATGGGGCGGCTTCACTCTGCAGTGGTACGCCAATCTCTTCAGCGACAACGTAGTGCTGAACGCCATGGCCAACACTCTGATCATAGCCCTCATATCCACGGTGGCAGCCACTGTGATAGGGACCATGACCTGTGTGGGACTCATGGGGCTGAGAAGGAGGAGCAGAGCCTTCATCATGGGCGTCACGAACATCCCCATGATAAACGCCGATATCGTGACGGGCATATCTCTGATGCTGCTCTTCAAGGTGCTGCACTTCGAGACCGGCTTCATCACTGTGCTGCTGGCCCATATCACCTTCAATATCCCGTATGTGATGCTTGCGGTGCTTCCCAGGATGAAGACCATCAACCCCAATGTATACGAGGCTGCGGTGGACCTGGGTGCAGGACCCTTGTATGCCTTCAGGAAAGCAGTGCTTCCGGACCTGATGCCTGCGGTGCTTTCAGGCTCGCTCATGGCTTTCACGATGTCCATAGACGACTTTATCATCACATATTTCACCAAGGGATCCGGCTTCGATACCCTCTCCACAAAGATATACAACGAGGTGAAAAGGGGCATACAGCCTGAGATATATGCACTCTCATCCATCATCTTCGTGATGGTGATCATACTGCTGGCGGCATCCAACAGCCTGAGGCAGAGGCAGGGCAGGACGAAGAGGAATGCCTCGCTCTACAAGGTGGAGAAGAAGATATCCAAGGGACAGGCGGTCCTCATAGGAGCGGCTTCCGTATGCATCATACTGCTGGCCATGTACTTCGGCGGAGTCTTCACCAGGAAGAGCAATCAGCTCTTCGTATATAACGCGGGCGAATACATAGATCCCGAGGTCATAGAGATGTTCGAGGAGGAGACCGGCATAGAGGTGGTCTATGACGAGTTCGAGACTCTGGAGATCATGTATGCCAAGATGGTGCAGGATGATGCAGCCTACGACGTGATCTGCCCCTCGGACTATATGGTAGCCAAGATGATAAGCTCAGGGATGCTGCGCGAGCTGGATCTGGATAAGATACCCAACAGGAAGAACATAGGAGAGCAGTATCTGGAGTCTGCGAGATCCTTCGATCCGGAGAACAAATACTGTGTGCCCTACTGCTGGGGCACAGTGGGGATACTGTATAATAAGAACCTCGTGGACGATCCGGTAGACAGCTGGGATATCCTGTGGGATCCGAAATACTCAGGGCAGATACTGATGCAGGACTCCATAAGGGATGCTTTCATGGTGGCACTGGAGCGCAGGGGATATTCGGTGAATACCACGGATCCTTCGGAGCTTGAAGAGGCGGCCGCAGATCTCATAGAGCAGAAGCCCCTGGTGCAGGCCTATGTTATAGACCAGGCGAGAGACAAGATGATAGGCGGAGAGGCGGCGATGGCTGTCATATACTCCGGCGAGGTCATATATGCCCAGAGGGAGAACCCGGATCTGTGCTACAGTGTGCCCAAAGAGGGCTCCAACGTGTGGATAGACGGCTGGGTGGTGACGAAGAGAGCCAGGAATCCGGAGGCTGCCATGAAGTGGATAGACTTCATGTGCCGGCCGGACATAGCGCTGATGAACTTTGATTTCATCACTTATTCCACGCCGAACACGGCTGCAAGGGATATGATAGAGGACGAGGATATCAGGAACTCCGAGGTGGCCTACCCCGCTGAGGATGTGCTTGAGCGCTGTGACACCTATTCATATCTCGGAGAAGAGGGTGATGCCCTCTACAACAGGATGTGGAAGAAGGTCAAGTCGGGCAGCTGAGCATGGCAGAGGGCAGCCGGGCATATGTTGCCATAGACCTGAAGTCTTTCTACGCATCCGTAGAGTGCAGGGAGCGTGGACTGGATCCGCTGACTGCCCGTCTCGTGGTGGCGGACGAGAGCAGGACGGAAAAGACCATATGCCTCGCAGTGACCCCGGCTCTGAAGGCCTTCGGCGTACCGGGCAGGCCCAGACTCTTTGAGGTGGTGCAGATGTCCAGAGAGAAAGGCTTTGACTTCATGACAGCGAAGCCCAGGATGGCGCTGTATATGAAGTACAGTACCAGAATATACAGCATCTATCTGCGCTATGTGGCACCGGAGGATATCTTCGCTTATTCCGTGGATGAGGTCTTCATAGACGTGACATCGTATCTGCATATCTATGATATGACACCCCATGAACTGACCATAAAGATGATAAGGGAGGTACAGAAGGAGACCGGGATCACCGCGACGGCGGGGATAGGCACCAACATGTATCTCGCGAAGATCGCCATGGATATAGTGGCGAAGCATATGGACGCGGACGAGGACGGAGTCAGGATAGCGGAGATAAATGAGAGAAGCTACAGAGAGCTGCTCTGGGACCATGTACCCATCACCGACTTCTGGAGAGTGGGCAGAGGCACGGCAAAGCGGCTGGCGTCCCACGGACTGTATACCATGGGGGATGTGGCAAGATGCTCCATAGGGAAGGAGAGCGACTATCACAATGAAGAGCTGCTGTACCGGCTCTTCGGCATAAATGCAGAGCTTCTGATAGACCATGCCTGGGGATACGAACCCTGCGGAATGGAGGATGTGAAGTCCTACAGACCGGACAATCACAGTCTGAGCCAGGGACAGGTGCTCTCAGAGCCCTACACTTGGGAGAAGGGCAGGATCATAGTCAGGGAGATGGCAGAGATGCTGTCCTACGATCTGGCCGTGAAGAGCCTGGTGACGGATCAGGTGGTGCTCACGGTAAACTATGATGCGGAGAACATCACAGATCCGGAGCGGAGGAAGAAGTACAGGGGAGAGACGGTCACGGACAGATATGGCCGGGCTGTCCCGAAGCATGCTCACGGCACACAGAACATAGGGTATATGACATCGGCCACGGACCGCATCATAGAGGCGGCGCTTGCAATCTACGACAGGGAAGTGAACAGGGATCTCCTTGTGCGCTATATATATGTGATAGCCGGGAATGTGATACCAAAGGAGCAGGCGGAGAGCCGGCAGGCAGAGGCCGAGGAATACGAGCAGCTGGATCTTTTTACCGACTATGAAGCCAGAGCGCAGGAGAAGAAGGAGACGGAAGCAGCCCGGGAAAAGGAAAAGAGACTGCAGGATGCCATGATAGATATCAAGCAGAAGTACGGCAAGAATGCAGTGGTGCGCGGGACCAGCTTCCGGGAGGGGGCTACGGCAAGAGACCGGAACCGGCAGATCGGAGGACATAAGGCATGAATAAAAAGTACGAAGATATGCTGGATATGGAGCATCACGTGTCGAAGAAACATCCTCGGATGAGCATGCACGACCGGGCGGCGCAGTTTTCGCCCTTTGCCGCTCTGACCGGATATGATGAGGCAGTGGACGATACAGTGAGGGCGGATATAGACGGCAAGGTGGATACGGAGTACATGCATGACGAGGAGGACCGGCTCTCTGCGCTTTACAGTCAGGGGGACCTGTGATGGGCATTAATGGAGGCCTTCCTTCAAATGATACAGGAAATACCGGAGATGATATAAGGGTATACGTCGTAAGGAGCCGCAGGAAGACGGTCTCTGCAGAGATAGACAGGGATCTGTCGGTGCTTGTGCGGGCTCCTCTTCGCATGAGCGAGAAGGATATAAAAGAATTTCTGAGGAAGAACGAGGACTGGATCAGAAAGCACCGCGACAGGATGAGAGAAAGGCTGGAAGAGGCGGAGCGCATTCCGAAGCTCACGCCGGAGGAGCTGCGTGCTCTGGCGGATGAGGCCATGGCCGATATACCTCCAAGGGTCAAAGGCTTCGCAGAGATGATGGGGGTGTCCTATGGGCGTATCACCATCCGCAATCAGAAGACAAGGTGGGGCAGCTGCTCATCCAAGAGGAATCTGAACTTCAACTGCCTGCTGATGCTGGTGCCGGAAGAGCACCGGGACTATGTGATCGTGCACGAGCTCTGTCATCTGAAGGAGATGAATCATTCGAAGAGATTCTGGGCTGAAGTGGAGAAGATACTTCCTGACTATAAAAACAGTGTGAAGTGGTTCCGTGTGAACGGGGAAAAGGTGCTCTCCAGAATGATCTGAAATATTACAGTATTTCCTTTACTGATCTGACGTAGGCATCGAGTATATTACAGGCTGTCTTCATGTCTCTCGGAGGCAGGAGCTCGAGCTGCTGCATGATAATATCGGGACTCAGCGCATCCTCAGGCTCATCCTCTGTCAGAAGATCATTGGGAGTGACCCGCAGCACTCGGCATATCTTTATAAGAGAATCCACTCTGGGAGTCGTGGCGCCACGCTCGATGTCCGCAAAAGCCCGGTCGGAGATGCCGGCCTGCCAGGCAGCCTCTTCCTGCGAGAGACCTGCGGCCTTCCTGATCCTATAGATCTTATCACCCATGGCCTGCATATCCGTGATCAACATGTAGTCACCTCCCTTTTTCTGCGATAATCTTCATCTTATTTAAGAATAATTTTACATTTCAATATTACGGTTCTGTGAGCATTTCCAGACTATAGCTCCTAAATAGGAACTATAGTTCCTATCCATGTTGACAATCAGGAAGCATAGTGCTTAAATATAGGAAGTATAGTTCCTATATTTAGTGTTTTTGTAGGGTTTTTGTCCTTAATGTGGGGGGTAGGCCTGTATTTTTGCGTTTATTTGTTCGGGTAGACAGAAATGATCGATATACATTCCCATCTCCTGTACGGGGTGGATGACGGAGCTGACTCACAGGAGACAGCTATACAGATGCTAAAGGATGCTGCAGAGCAGGGAGTCAGAGGGATCATACTGACACCTCATTACAGGCGCGGCATGTTTGACTTCGATCTGGACGCCATAAATCAGGCATATGAGGTTATGTATGCAGAGGCGGAGAAGATAGGCGTAATGCTCTATCTGGGATGTGAGTACCATGTGGACAGCGGCATTACACACAGACTGAAAAGCGGCAGATGTCTGACTCTGGCAGGCAGTGACTACGTACTGGCTGAGTACAAATATACGAGCAACTATGCAGCTATACGCGGCAGTATCAATGAGCTGCAGGCGAACGGTTATACGCCGATCATAGCTCATGCTGAGAGATACGAGGTATTTATAAGGGACACAGGACTGCTGGATGACTGCCGGAGCATGGGAGCCATGATACAGATAAACGCCGACAGCGTCATAGGCAAGGAAGGATTACGTACGAAGAGTCTGTGCAAGAAGATCTTAAAGGCGGATCTGGCGGATATAGTCGCTTCCGACAGCCATAACATGAAAGACAGACGGAGTCATATGAAGGAAGCGTATATGTATGTCTCAAAAAAATACGGAGATAACCGGGCAAAAAGGCTGTTTGAGACAAATCCGGGAAAGATCCTGGATGTCTGTCAGGAAACAGACGGAGAAGACTGCTGACAGACGGATCCGGTGAGAGACGATGGAGAAAAGCGTGGAAAAACAGCGTAACGCTCATACCAGAAACAGCGATGTGATAGAGATAGACCTGAAGGAACTCTCAGTGATCATGATAGGTCACTGGAAGGCACTGATCCTCTCGGCGCTGCTGGCGGGACTCATAGCTTTTGGGGTGAGGTACTTCCTCATAAAACCAATCTATGAATCGAATTCTCTCCTCTATGTCCTTACCAAAAGCACGTCAATAACGAGTCTCGCCGATCTGCAGACCGGAGCGAATCTGACACAGGACTACCTGATAGTGACCAAGGGCAGACCGGTCCTGGAAAAGGTGATAGATTACCTCAGCCTGCCGGAGGACTACGAGGAACTGGAAAAGATGGTGACGGTAAATAACCCCACCAATACAAGGTTCATAGAGATAGTGGTCAGAGATGAGGATCCGGAAAGGGCAAAGGCAATATGCGACCAGATAGCTGAGGTCGCGGCTGCTTTCATAGCAGAGAAGATGGATCAGGATCCGCCGAATCTGGTACAGGGTGGCTATGCGGATGGAGAGCCCGTAACCCACGGCATACTGTTCTTCAGCGCTGTAGGGGCTGCAATAGGACTCTTGGCTGCCATGGCACTGATCACAGTGACGTATGTCTTTAATGACGACATAGTGACGCCCGAGGATGTGGAGAACAAGGTAGGGCTCAGGGTCCTCGCCTCACTGCCTCTGGAAGAATCGGAGGACCTGTGACATGTTGCGGATAAAGCTGAACTCTATCAAGAAGCAGAGCAATACGATGAGGGAGTCCCTCAGAGAGCTGCGCACCAATATACGGTTCTGCGGAGACGATATCAAAACGATACTCTTCACGAGCGTGATGCCCAACGAAGGCAAGAGCACGGTGGTCATGGATCTCGCCAGATCACTGATCGAGGCCGGCAACAGGGTGCTGATAATAGACTCAGACATGAGAAAGTCGGTGCTGGTGGGACGGCACAAGGCGAAGAGGACTGACGGAGGAGCGATACTCGGACTGTCACATCTGCTCTCCGGGCAGAAGAAACTGGAAGAGGTTGTCTACCAGACACAGTTCAAGAACCTGCTGATGATATTCGCGGGACCGGCGGTGGTGAACCCCACCGAGCTGCTGGAAAACAAATACTATCCGAAGCTGGTCCATGCAGTGAGCAAGCTCTTTGACTATGTACTGATAGACTGTGCACCGCTGGGGGCAGCCATAGATGCGGCTGTCATAGCCAAGGAGTGCGATGGAGCGATCATAGTCATATCCCAGGGGGCAGTCAGCAGCAAAGCGGTACTGGGAGTGAAGAGACAGCTCGAAAGCTCGGGTGTGCGCATACTGGGCACCGTCCTCAACAAAGTGGATATGAAGAAGAACAGCTACTATGGCAAATACTACGGAAAGTATTATGGCAAATACTACGGGAAGTATTACGGAAAGGAAGATGCCACGGCATATGAGGGAGATGCCACAGAGGACAGGGAGCTGAATCCTGAGGATCTGATGAAAGCATCCATGGAGATGGATAACGAAGAGGACGATGGTCAGATATGAAGAAGCTGGATACCGTGAAGATCTGGATCATAGCGGAAATAGTTGCCATAGTCCTGCTGGTCATAGCGGTGCTGATGAAGACCGTATTCGCCGGAAACAAGGAAGAGGAGCCGAGATACACCATGCCCGGCACCGGCACACAGACCGTAAGCGATGAGGATATAGTGATCCCCTATGACCTGATGGAGGGGGAGTTCGAGGAAGAAGAGTCCAAAGAAGCAGAAGATACCGAGGACCTGTACGCAATGGACTACCCCGAGGAGGTTCTGGATAAGCTGGCGGGGATGGATACGGCACAGAAGGTGAGCATGCTGATCGTCACATCACCGGAGGTACTCTGCGATGTAGATAGGGTGACACAGACCGGGGATGTATTCCACAAGGCTCTCACAGACCGGCCGGTATCGGGACTGATAATGTCTGATTCAAACTACGGATCGGAAGCAGAGGGCATGAAGATGCTGAAGACCCTGAGAGAGTGGTCACGGGAGAGCACCGGTATGAACATACTCTTGGGATACAGAGAGCAGGGAGACACTGCGGCCGGTGAGCTGTCAGATAGAGGATATAACCTCTACTGCATACCGGGAGGCAGTGAGGACAGTGCACAAAAAGGGGAAGAGGCTGCATCCGGCAGCATGATACCTGCCATAACATTGAGCCTGGCAGATGCCATGGCACTCCCGATGGAGGATATGTTGGCCGAAGCAGGTGCAGAGAATGCCCCGGTGATAGCACAGACGGGAAGCGCGGATGATGCAGCGGACGCCATCATAGCAGGCAGGACCTACCTGTACAGTACAGACAACATGGATCTGTACACAGGGCTGATAGAGAAGACAGAGGCAGGGGATATTCCGGCAGAGGCACTCGACCATGCGGCAGGATATGCAATATCAGTGCGAATGGGGCTCACCGCAATGAGAAGCGAGGATATGGAGAAGGTCCCTGAGGAAGAGACCAAGGTCCAGGAGAAGAGCTCGAGCGCCAAAAAGACAGCCGCAAAGAAGGAAGAAAAGAAAAAGACCCCGGAGGAGGAAGCGGCGGAGGCAGCACAGAAAGCCATGGAGGAAGCCGCGAAGGAACAGCAGAGACAGGCAGAAGCTGCCCAGAAGGCTATGGAGGAGGCTGCGAAGGAACAGCAGAAGCAGCTGGAGGCCGCAGCAAAAGCAGCGCAGGAAGCGCAAAAGAAACAGGCAGAGGAGGCGGCAAAGCAGGCTGCCGGGCAATAGAGAACGAAGAGAATGAGCGATACGGATAACGAAGAGATAATCGAGATAGAAACAGTGCATGAAAAGCGTGTCAGGATGTCTGATGAGAAGCAGATAGAGAGCTTCGGCAGAGTGAAGGTGTCCTGGATCGCCGCAGGAGTGCTGGCGGCCGCAGCCATTGTACTGACGGCATGGGTGGCAGTGTCATATTTCGGAAGAGACGATACCTACGCCGCCGAGAAGGGCAAGGATGTAGTCACGGAAGAGACAGACCCCAAAGAGACCATGGAGTCAGTGGAGGATACAGGGAAGACGACTGAAGAGACAAATACCCTGAACTACAGGGAGATCCATTCACTGGATGATTTCGGAGACGAGAAGTGGAATGAAGGAAATCTCATGTATAAAGGGGAAATATACAGCTATGATCCCGAGCTGCAGACCTACCTCTTTATGGGAATAGACAATGACCACATGGTAGGACCCGCTGTGGACGGATACAGCGGCGGACAGTCTGACGGTATGTTCCTGATGGTGGTCGACAAGACCGGGCAGAAAGTGGATATAGTGGCGATAAACAGGAATACCGTGGTGCCGGTGGATGTGTACGACGAGGATGGCAGCTTCCTCGCAAGGAAGGACTATCAGATATGCATACAGCATGGCTACGGTGATGGAATGAAACTTTCCTGTATGAGAAGCGTGGAGGCAGTTCAGAGGCTCTTCAGGAATATTCCCATAGCCGGATATCTGTCGCTCAACATGGGTGGCCTGCCTGCAGTGAACGATGCGGTGGGCGGCGTAGAGATAACCCCGATACAGAGCATCGACTGGAGGGATGCCGGCATCAAAGAAGGAGAGACCGTGAACCTGAACGGAAAGCAGGCATACTCCTACGTCAGATACAGGGATGTGAACGAATTCGCATCGGCTGACGGCAGACTCGAGAGACAGAAGCAGTATATGGCGGCCTTCGCCGAAAAGATACTCGCCGAGCCGTCACTGGCAAAGAAGGTGATAAACGCAGGGTCTGATTACATCGTGGCAAGCATAGATCTCTCCAGGATAGCGGACAGCGCCAGGGATCTGGATTTCGACCCGGATGATATATATACGATACCCGGCGAGACGAAGCTTGCCGGTGAGCATGAGGCATATTATCCGGACGAGGAGGGCCTCATAGAACTGATACTGGATGTCTTCTACAAGAAGGTGTCCCCGTAAATATGATATCCGATCCCGTAAGGGATTTGATATAGACCACATGAAGCCTGAATAAGGCAATACAAAAATAAGGAGGAGAAAACAAAGTGAAAAGAAAGATTTTCGCAGCTCTGATGGCAGGCGTACTCACAATGTCACTCACAGTGACAGCATTCGCTGCAGGCAGCTCAACAGCAAAGAAGGCTGCAGAGGAGACAAAGTCATCGTCATCAAGCGATGATCACATGTCAGATGAGCAGAAGGCACAGTTCGAGGCTGCAAGAAATGCAGGCTCATCATCAAGTGCCGCATCAACAACGGCAGCTACGACACCTGCAGCTGCACCTGCAGCAGCAGTGACTACAAGGTCATACGCAGCACAGGTGACCCCTGCTGTGGCAGCAGCAGTGGCTACCACACCTGCACAGTCAGTAGCACTCTCAGCAGCAGCACAGGTGGCACCCATTGATCTCGGCGGAGCAGCTCTTGGCTCGATCCCTGCTGATCCCGGCCTGGTATCACTGGCAAAGCTTGACGCTGTATTCAATCCTGCAGTAACACGCGCACTCGCAAGAGCAGGCATCGGCACAAATGGTACTCTGCCCATGATCAGCGGCGCAGGCTCACTCGTGGCTACAGACGGACGTGCCATCAGGAGCCAGAGGATCAACATAGCTGTACCCGGCATCACATCAGCAGCAAACGTACGTATCATCGTATATCAGCCTGATGCAAACGGCGTGATGCAGCCCAGAGTAGTGACACCCAGGATGGTCAACGGCCAGCTCCAGGCATCACTTCCCGTTCCTTGCGAGTACAACATCGTAACGAACGCAGTACTGCCTCAGTAAGAGACAGACGCATGCCGTCCTACGCGGGGAGGGCATGACAGTTATCAATCAAAACATAATGTACTAGTACTTCATGTGGTGATCAAACCCGGCTGCGACTTATGGCCGCAGCCGGATTGTTTTTGAGATTAAGACAGGAACCTTGCGGATGCCATACGACGCCTGTGGCGCGGTGGCGGAGGCGGGGGGATATGCTTTGAGACAGACCGGAGGGACATGGCACCGTCCGGATGGCGAAGCCATGCCATGGATACGGTATGAAATATACGACGGGTATGACAAATAAGATATGTGGTATGTGATATGGACCGAGGCGAGAAGTGAATACCAGCTGAAGTCCAGGATAGAAAAGGACATAGACAACAGTCTGTATAGCAGCTGCTGGGTGCCTACGAAGACCGAGCAGAGAAAGCTGGACGGTAAATATACAGAAGTAGAGAAGATACTCTTTCCGGGATACATCTTCATAGATACGGAGGATCCCGAAAAGCTGCATATAGAGATCAGGAAAACAAAATACAACAGCCGGGTGATGAAGACCGGAGATGACTTCACACCGATAAGCAGGACGGAAGAGGAGATAATAAGGCATCTGACCGGGGATGACGGTCGTATGGGCATTTCCACGGGCATCATCGAAGACGGCAACCTGAAGGTCATAGACGGCCCTCTGAAGGGCTTTGAGAAATACATAGTGAGGATAGACAGACACAAGCGCAAGGCCTGGCTGAAGATAAAGCTTTTCGGCGAGGAGCGAAAGTTCAACGCAGGGCTGTGTGTAATAGAGAAGACTATGAAAGTAAATTAAGGTAGTAACAGATAGGTCTTGTGGAAACACAAGACCTATTTAATTGTAAAAAGATACAAGCGGTTTATTTGAGACGATTTTTAAGATACATACCGATACTGATAATGGTCGGAGCAATCCTAGCCCTGACGCTTATGAATACGCCGAAGAATGTGGCTATGTCCGAGGAATTCAGGAGGCTGCTGGTCAGAGCCTGTGAAAGGTTCGGAATCTGCGCAGACGCTTGGTGGAACAGCTCAAGCGGCATCCGGAAGCTTGGACATATCATTGAATATGGAATGCTTGGGATTGCAAGCGGGATAGCGTTTATAAACTCTGACCGATGGGGGAAGGGGACAGTTGCTGCCTTGGTTTTGTGCATGGCTGTATCAGTCCTTGACCAGAGTGTAAAGGTGCTTGTACCGATACGACATTTCGACTGGACGGACATTCCATTAGACATCGTTGGAAGTTTGGTCGGCATAGGGATTGTCGTGATTATAAAGATGATGGTGAAGAGGAGCTGAGAGGCTCTTTTTTGATTGCGATGATTATTGTAGCTACCCAAAGGGATTTGTAGGCTAAGTGAAAATCACTGGAGGATAAGTGGCATAAACGATTCAATTGCTGACATATGACAGATGATGAAAGAAGAATGAATAAGGAAGTAAACAAGGATATAAAACGCAGAATAAATCTATTCGTACCTGGAAGACTGTGCCTATTCGGAGAGCACTCTGACTGGGCCGGGGCATATATGATGACAAACGCTGACTTGATAGAGGGTCAGGCGATCGTAACAGGCATAAACCTTGGTATATACGCAACTGCCGAGAAAGCTGAGGATTTTGAAGTCAACGGCTATGATGAAGAGGGGAAGGCCGTTTCGTTTTCTTCTTCAATGGATGTCGGAAAGCTTAGAGCCTATGCTTTAGAGCCGATATTGTTTTCATATACCTGTGGTGTGGCTGCATATATGCGTGAAAACTATCACATAGGTGGTGTTAAGATTGATATTACCGATGTGACCTTACCCATGAAGAAGGGATTAAGCTCATCTGCTGCAATCTGCTGTCTTGTCGCAAAGGCATTTAATGAGCTGTATGGTCTGCGCATATCTACACGCGGCATCATGCAGATCGCTTATCGTGGAGAACTGCTGACGGGATCGAGGTGCGGGAGACTGGATCAGGCTTGTGCATACGGTGAACGCCCCGTCCTTATGCATTTCATACAGAATGATATAGATGTTGAGACGATCAGGGTAGGTCAGACATTTTACTGGGTCATAGCCGATCTGTGCGCAGGTAAGGACACCAAGAAGATACTTGCCTATCTGAATAAGGCATATCCTTTTGCCACGAATGATATTGAACGAGCTGTCCAGGAAGCATTAGGCGAAGAAAACCATAAAATCATCAGCCGTGCCCGTGAAGCTATTGAAACAGGCAATGCTGAGGAACTGGGGCAGATCATGGTTGAAGCCCAGGAACTTTTTGATAAGAAAATTGCTCCGGCATGTCCGGATGAACTAAAAAGCCCGGTGCTGCATTCGGTTCTCACAGATCCTAAGATACAGGATTGGATATACGGTGCCAAAGGTGTCGGAAGTCAGGGCGACGGAACTGTACAGCTATTGGCAAAGGATAAGAAAAGCCAGCAGGCTCTCGTTGATTATCTTAATAATGAAAGAAATATGGAGGCTTTTGCTTTCAGGCTTAATGCCGGAGGTAAGATACGAAAGGCAATCATACCGATAGCAGGCAACGGTACACGGATGTTCCCGGAAACATTCTTTATCAAGAAAGCAATGCTTCCTGTTATGGATGATAAAGGCATAGTAAAGCCAGCTTTATTATTCATGCTTGAAGAACTGATCGATTGTGATATCGAAGATATATACCTTATAGTGGGGGCTGATGAAGTCGGAGAATACGAACGATATTTTCACTTTGATTACGATGAAGAGTATTATGACAAGCTTCCCGAAAATGCACGGGACTATTACAAAGAGATATATGAAATAGGACAGAGAGTTCATCTTGTCATACAGGAGGAGAAGAAGGGCTTCGGTCATGCAGTGTATCAGGCAAGGAAGTACTTAAACTCCGAACCTGCAGTGATGCTCCTTGGTGATTTCCTGTACAAGAGCAATATAGAGCTTTCCTGCACTCAGCAGACAATAAATGCTTATAACAAATCCGGCGGGAAAGCCGTTGTAAGCGTAAAGACTGTACCTGTAACGGATTCCAAATATTACGGCATAATACACGGACGGTTCAGAAAAGAACGTCCTTACATCCTTGATGCTGATGCCATGGTGGAGAAGCCGGACGAGGAATACAGCAGAGAGAACCTTCTGGTAGAGGGAAAATGCTACGCAACATTTGGGAGCTATGTGCTGACGGATGATGTATTTGAGTATCTGGAGCGTCAGATAGAAGAGAATGAGAGCAACAGGGAGCATTCGGAAATCGACCTCACCAAGGCTCTAATGAACACAGCGAAAAATGGAGATCTTGTAGGTGTTGATATAGATGGAGAGAGTTATGATGTGGGGCTGCCTAGGAAATATTATCAGACGTTTGTTGAGCTTGGGAAGAAATGATGGTGTGGAAATACGTCCACACTATTTTTGTATATAGGTTTTAGAGGATAGATCGAAAAGGACAGTACGAAGGGAACTGATGAGTACGAGAGTGGCTACAGCAGTAGCAACAGAAAAAGAGGGGTTTGAAGTCATGAATTCGGGAGAGCAGAGGGGCGTTAGTAGTGATTATGGTAGAAATGCTAAAATACTGACGTTTAGAACGCCAGAGGGAAAAACGGAAACCGTAGTTGTAAATCAAAGCCTCGTTTATCGGTTCATTAAACGTACTTCTGATATCATCCTGTCTCTTATCGCTCTTATTGTTCTTTCTCCCGTGTTTCTTATTACCGCTATAGCAATAAAAATAGAAGATGGAGAACCTGTAGTTTTTACACAGGATCGAAATGGGATGAATAACAAAACATTCAAAATGTATAAATTTCGTTCTATGGTGAAGGATGCACCGGAGCTTCACGAAAGTCTGTTACCACAGAATGAGCTTGATGGTCCTGCTTTTAAGATGAAGGATGATCCTAGGATTACTAAGGTTGGAAGAGTTATAAGGAAAACAAGTATAGATGAACTACCACAGTTCGTAAATGTATTGAAGGGAGAGATGTCTCTTGTCGGTCCTAGACCTTTACCGACATATGAAACAGCCCAATGTAATGAATATCAAAGACAGAGGTTGAAGATGAAACCGGGGATTACCTGCTATTGGCAGGTCAGAGGAAGAAATAATATAACTTTTGACGAATGGATAGAAATGGATCTGAAATACATACGAGAAGCAAGCATATGGACGGATATAAAATTATTGGGAATGACATTTGTAGCGGTATTTAGGATGATAGGGGCGTATTGATGAGATTAAGCATAGTTGTACCTGTCTATAACGGAGCACCATATGTTGAAAATTGTTTCAATAACCTTTGTTCATCAACATTTCAAGATTGGGAGCTTATTTTAGTAAATGATGGGTCAAAAGATGATTCCAAGAAAGTGATAGACTCAATAAAAGAAAAAGATTCAAGAGTTGTCGCTATTCATAAGGAGAATGGTGGAACTTCAACCGCAAGAAACGCAGGGCTTGATGTAGCGCGCGGGGAGTACATCTACTTTATGGACTGTGATGACGAAGTAGATAAGACTATGCTTGAAAAAATGATAGCTATGATGGATAAGACGTCTGCTGATGTGGGAGTTTGTGGTTTCTATACTAAAGTAGATCAAATAGATAAGAAAGGGCAAAAATATACAGCATACCAACAGGGGACAAGCTATCCTACATCCGCGTATAAATCAAGGAAAGAAATAAAAGAGTGTCTGGTCGATATGTGGGATGCGGATGTCCTTCAATATGTATGGAATAAATTGTATAGGTTAGATGTTATTCGGAAGTATGATATGCATTTCAGAGTGGGGCATGTTTATACAGAGGATACGGTATTTAACAGGCAGTTTGTGTTGAACGCAACCAGTATAGCCTTAACAGAAGAATGCTTGTATTTCTACTATAAAGAACGTCCAGGTTCAATGACGGACACTTATAGGAAGGATTATTTTAAAATTCGTGATGGGGAGTATAACGAGTTTAAGCAGCACTTCAAGGATATGGGAGAATGGAATGAGGATTCAAGAGAGTTTTGCTCGAGGCAATTTATAGAGCGAGTGAGCGGAACGATAGAGAATCTATTTCATAGTACCAAAGAACAGCTGCCCACAAGAAAACGTATCAACTATACTCGGTGGTTATTAAATAACGATGATGTGGTGGAAGCATGCAAATATGCTAAATGCCGTAGTAAAAAAATGAAGGTTCTAGCATGGCCGATAAAGCATAAACTGACCGTATTAGCTTATATAGAACATTTGATGGTATATAAAATCAGGACAGCTAATCCTGTATTGTTTTATAAGTTGAAGAAGGGAAGGTAACGTGCATACAGTACTGTCAAATGAAACAATAAAATATAAATTAATAAAATATCATAGGCTAATCCAAGAGAATCCTATCATACGAATTATTGTGGCACCTATATGGATCCCCAAAAGGTACTTAGAAATGAGGAGATATTGCAAATCGAAAGATTCGCTATATCTAAAAAGTTTATACAAAAAATATAGTGGTAAGCGTTGTTTTATTATTGGGAACGGGCCAAGCCTTACGAGTAAAGACCTTGATTTGATAAAAAATGAAATATCGTTTGGAAGCAACAGGATTTTCAATATGTTTAACAATACGTTATGGAGACCTACATTCTACTTTTGTATAGATAGGCAAAACATTATAGACGATATAGAGACGATTAAGAAGTTAAAAATCCCGTATAAATTCCTATCACTATCGGCAAAAAAATATGGACGAAATAGAAAGGATAATATTCGATATTTATTATTATACGGACGTTATTCTATACGTGTGGAAAAACGTTTTCATGGATATGGAACAGTTCAGGAAGATATTTCCAAGTATGTATCCACAACCCAGTCAGTAACATGCACCATGATTGAAATGGCGTTTTATATGGGTTTCAGAGAGATATATCTTTTGGGAGTAGATCATAGTTTTCCAATAACTATAGATTCAAAGGGAAAGAAAAACTTTGATTATACTATTGAGGGGCATTTCAAGGACGGTGGATTTAAGGATAGTAGTATAGATGTTGCTCATTATGATGCTTTAACTGATAGTTATAAAGTTCTTCAAACATATGCAATTGATCACGGGATAGAAATCTATAATGCAACACGAGGAGGAAAACTAGAAGTATATAAAAGAACTAATTTAGAGGATATAATTAATCTATGAGGAATAGATCCAATTTATTTAACTCAGATTTAGGGATTGCAATAATATCTTTTTTAATGTATCTCTTTAGAATTTTCCCTATCAACTCACAGAAGGTTGTATTCACTTCATTTTATGGAAAATATGCAGATAATCCACTTGCTATCTCGAAAAAACTGCGAGAGCTTTCATCAGATATTGATATAGTTTGGCTTTTGAAGGATAGGACGGATTTAAAATCTGAGGGTATTAGAAGTGTACCATATCATTCTATAAGAGCAATATATGAATTGGCTACAGCTAAAGTATGGGTAGATAGCCATAGAAAGCCTTTGTGGGTGAAGAAAAGAAATAGTCAATATTACATACAAACATGGCATGGTGGCATCGCTATGAAAAAAATAGAAGGTGGTGTGGATGGGTGGCCTATAAATAAAATAAAAAAATCCATGATGGATTCAAAAATGGCAGATTTATTTATTTCAGGATGTGAATGGAGAACTAAAAACTATAGGGATTGTTTTTGGTATGATGGAGAGGTATTAAAGTCTGGTCAACCGAAAGCGGACGTATTTTATAGGGATTTCCGTAAGTTGAAAGAACAAATCAAAAAAGAGTTGAGGGTGCCAGTTTCAAGTAGAATAATTCTATATGCACCTACATTTAGGGATGATTACAGAACAGATGATTATAGTATAGACGTTAACAGAGTTATTTCATCACTGCGTCACAGAGTGCCGATGGATTGGGTGTTTCTAGTTAGGTTGCATCCAATACTTACATATAGAAACATAGACTTAGATTCAAAAGTAATAAATGTAAGCGATTATTCGGATATGAATAAGTTAATAATTGCATGTGATGTCCTTATTTCTGATTATTCCTCATGCATATTTGATGCATATTTAGCAAAGAAAGTGGTGTTCCTTTTTGCTCCCGATATGGATAGATATCAGGAGGAAAGAGGATTTAATTTTAAGTTTGAGGATTTACCATCACCAGTAGCAATAAGTAATCAGGAATTATCTAATAATATACTATTTTTTGATTATGCCAAATATAGTAATGCAAGGGAAGAGTTTATTAAGAAACTTGGGTACTATGGGAATGGTAATGCATCTAATGAGGTATCTAAAATAATTATTAACAAATTAGATATTGAAAAGTAAGAAATGAGAATCACTATTGAAAAAATAAGGAACGAAGAAATTCTTCCAATTCTGACAATATCCCTTTATTTGATGCCTGCATTTTTTAAAACTTTTGATATTATTCGAAGAATACACTCCGTATTAATGGTTGTTGTTTCGCTATTGGTTATTCTTATGTGGGTATCTGAATCCTTAAATTCTAGGAAAGAAATAAGGATAATGGGTATACTTATAGTTGCATTCTATTTCGTCGTTTTTCTATCGACATATATCAATAATGGTGATTGTCTAAGATTTTTATTGCAAGCAATTATTGGTATAGGGTTCTGTGCATATATTTCCCTACTTTTCAATCGATTTGAAGAGGAACGGATAATTGTGTGTATGATTTATGTTCTAGAGATATTGGTTCTAATTAATCTTCTGACCATTATATTTTTTCCAGATGGATTATATACTATATATGATTATGGTGATCGTTGGAAGAACCCGGGATTCTTATTAGGGCATAGAAATAACGCACTCGAAACGTGTATTCCTCTTATTGGATTGCAGATGTATTTGGATATTATTAGAAACAGGCTATGCTCAATTAATACATGGTTTGTTATTGTGATTTCTTTGATTACGTCAATTTTAACATGGTCAGTAAATGAAATAATGTGCATGATTTTCATATCTTCAACAGTATTGGTGTTATTGATAAAAAAGAGGCAGATTGTATTATTGGATATTGGTATACTTTATTGCGGTGCATTATTAACAACATTTATTTTGTTCTTTGTGGGTCTAAACGATTTTTTCTCACATATCGTCGTCGATATATTTCATAAAAATTCAACTTTAGCTGGTAGGTTTAATTTTTGGAACAAATCAGCTATATACATAAAAAATCGTTTGTTTTTGGGGTATGGAATTGAAGATCAGGCTATAAAATATGCAAAAATTGGGCATCCAAATTCATCTCACAATTATTTCTTTGATTATTTGTATTTGGGTGGAATAGTGTTGTTTGTTTTAGTAGCAGTGATGATTTTGGTTTTGAGAGGATATATCAAGAATACAAACCAATATATTTTTAATCGTGCTTCAGCATTTTTTGGCACTTATTTCATTCTCTGGATTGCAACGCCATTGCATAGAGAAACCATTTTTATGATGTTTTCAATGATGATGCTGACAATGTGCGTTAATTGGAGTTGGTATGATGAAGTGGGAGTTACATGATGAATATCGTTGGTTACACATCAGGTGTATATGACTTGTTTCATATAGGACACCTTAATATTTTGGAAAGAGCTAAAAGTCAATGCGATTTCTTAATAGTCGGAGTGAGTACGGATGAACTAGTATTAAAAGAAAAGGGAAAGATGCCAGTCATACCGTTTGAGCAAAGAATTAGAATTGTTGAGGCAATTAAATATGTTGATAAAGTGGTTATTCAAACCGACAAGAACAAATTTGGAAAATGGGAAGAACTTCATTTTAATAAAATGTTTGTAGGTTCGGATTGGAAAGGCACTAAAGCGTGGAAAGCATATGAGGCTCAGTTTTTGAATACTGGGGTTGAAATAATTTACTTACCGCATACAGACGGGATTTCTAGCACCTTGCTTACAGAAAGAATTAAATATTCGGAATGAAAACAGCAAACAAAATATATTCAAAATACAAGTCAGCACATGTCTCAATTAAAGCATCATTTTGGTTTTTTGTTTGCTCATTTCTTCAAAAAGCCATCAGCGCAATTACTACTCCTATTTTCACAAGATTATTAAGTACATACGAGTATGGTAAATACAATGTATTCAATTCTTGGATGAACATTCTCTTTGTAGTATTTACCTTAAATGCTTGTCGAGGTATATATACCCAAGGATTGATAAAGTTTGAAGATAAGCAAAAGATTTTTTCTTCATCACTTCAGGGATTAACTTTTGTATTGATTATCGTATGGGGGATTATATATACCATAACATGTGATAAATGGACAAGTATTATTGGCTTAGATAAGATAAGCATATATATTATGATAGTCACAATATGGCTAAATGCAGTATTTACCTTTTGGGCTACCGAGCAACGAGTTTTGCTGAAATATCGTCATTTAGTGATTATAAGCATAGGTATTTCCGTATTAAAACCACTACTAAGCATTATATTAATACTTAATTTAGATAACAAAGTTCACGCATATTTATTTGGAAATCTGATTGCAGATACAATAATATTTTTACCTCTTTTCTTTAAGCAAATCTATGCAGGTAAAGTAATTTACAATAATGGTTTCTGGGTATACGCAATTAAACTATGTATTCCACTGTTGCCTCATTATTTGTCACAGACTATTTTGAATGGTGCTGATAAGATAATGATTGAAAGATTGGTTGGATTGCAAGAAGCCGGAATATATAGTTTGGCATATTCAGTGTCGTTGCTTATGACGATGGTTAATACTGCATTGCATCAAACAATTAATCCTTGGATTTATAGGAAAATAAAAAATCATGAAGAAAGAAAAATTGCATCGATTGCAGAACCTACGCTATTAGTTATCGCATTTGCCAATTTATTTTTAATATTAGTTGCACCAGAAGTTGTATATGTTTTTGCTCCTAAAGAGTATATGGATGCTATATGGGTTATTCCCCCAGTATCTATGAGCGTTTTGTTCATGTTTGCGTATAGCTTGTTTGCTGATTTCGAATTCTATTATGAAAAGACAGTATTTATTTCCGTGGCAACAATTTTAAGTTCTGTTTTAAATATCTTATTTAATTACATATTTATTCCAATATTTGGATATTATGCAGCAGGTTATACAACATTATTTTGTTACATATTGTACACAGTGGGTCATTATTGCTTTATGCGCTTCATATGTAGAATTCAAGGAATAGAAAATGTATATAATACGAAATTATTGATGTTTGGTTCTTTGGTATTTATTGCAACAGGAATTTTAATATCTTTTACATACACAAACAAATTACTGAGACTAATAATAGCAATGTTGATTATGGTTGTTATTATTGGATATAGAAAAAGAATTAGACATTTTTTGAGAGAAACGTTTGAAAGAGTTAAAAATGAGAATTAATGCCATAATGCCTATAAAACTAAATAACGAACGATTACCGGGCAAAAATACAAGGCTTCTCGGAGACAAACCTTTACTACAATACGAATTAGAAGCGCTTAAGCAAACAAATCTATTAGATAATATTTATGTGTATTGCAGTGATGAGGCGGTTAAACCCTTCCTTCTGGAGGGCATTTTTTTTGCCCAAAGAGATAAGTCATTGGATTTACCATCATCTAACTTCACACAGATCTTTACTGCTTTTATGAATGAATATGATGCGGATATATACGTATATGCTCACGCTACAGCTCCTTTTATATCTGTTCAGACGATGTCAGAATGCATAGAAGCAGTAAAATCAGGAAAATACGACTCTGCATTTTGTGCAGCAAAGATACAGGATTATCTGTGGCAGGATGGGAATCCATTAAATTTTGATGCAGCAAATGTACCACGGAGTCAGGATATTAAGCCAATATATCGAGAAACGTCAGGTGTGTATGTTTTTACAAAGGAAGTGTTTATGACCACACGACGTAGAATAGGAGTTAAGCCCTTTATTAAAGAAGTTTCCTATAAAGAGGCCGTAGATATTAACAATCCCGAGGATTTTAAATTAGCAGAAGCAATGTTAGGAGTAGAACTTTAAAATGAATTCAGTGAAGGTACTTGATGTTACATTGCGTGATGGTGGGTGCGTCAACGATTTTAATTTTGGATCTGTATACATGGATAAAATACTTGATGCACAAGAGAAATCAGGAGTAGATATCATTGAACTTGGATATATAGATGAAAAAAAAGGTAGTTCCGAAGGACGGACACAATATGTAAATGAACAGGTGATTCCAAGGTGCATACTTCACAATAAGAAGCCAAATGTTCAGTATGTAGCCATGATGGATTTTGGCAAGTTTGATGTAAATAGTCTTAATGAAAGAACAGAGGATGGAATTGATGGTATACGGTTGGCATTTCATAAAAAGAATCGATTAGATGTTATACCTGTAGGGAGAATGATAATGTCAAAGGGGTATGATTTTTATATTCAACCGATGATTACCCTTAGATATAGTGACTCAGAACTTCTAGAACTGATAGATCTTGTAAACCGCGAATTACCGGATGCCTCCGGATTTTATATTGTGGATAGTTTTGGTGAGATGCGTCCAAATGATATGAGCAGGATGCTTAATCTTGTGGATCACAATCTGCTGCTGGATATGACTGTAGGGTTTCACTCTCACAACAACCTTCAGATGTCTTATTCAAATGCAGTTGCAATGTTGCAGTTCCCAACGAATAGGGACATAATGCTCGACAGTTCAATAATGGGAATGGGGAAAGGCGCGGGAAACCTCAATACAGAGTTGTTGCTGGAACATCTTAATCTTTATTATGGGAAAAATTATAACATTGCGCCATTGTTAGAGGTGATGGATAAAGTCATAAATCAGATTCATGCCGAGTATTACTGGGGCTATTCGCCGGAGTATTACCTATCGTCAGCAAACCATTGTACTCCTTCGTATGCTAGTCACTTTTATAATAAGCATATGCTTCCGATTGACCAGGTGGGTGAATTATTGTCCTTGATTGATGAGGATAAAAAGATTTCGTTTGATAAGGATTATGCTGAAAAAATATACATTAAATATAACTCACAAAAAGAAGTAGATGATACAGATGAAGTTAATCATCTTATTGATGTATTTGCGTCAAGAGAGGTACTGATTGTTGCTCCGGGAAAAAGCATTCTTGAGTACAGGAAGAAAATTGATGAGATCCAAAAAGAAGATGGTATTTTGATCATAACTCTAAATGTGACGGAGGGCTTTGATCAGGATTATGTTATAGCAACAAGAATGGATGCTTATAGTCAGGCGATTAACGAGGGTAAGGATGTTATAGTTTCTTCAAACATAACAAAAGCCGGAAGAGGAAACACACATTTATTAAACTATGAAAACTGGATTGAGATTGAAAGTGGAACGCATGATTCTTCTTCGATTATTGCGTTTAAGCTAATGGAAATCTCAAAAGTGAAGAAGGTATATTTGGCCGGGTTCGATGGCTTTTCAGTGGGTATCAATGATAATTACTACAGTTCGTATATGAGGGTTCCTGTATCCGAGGATCAGGCAAAAAGTAGGAATGAATTCTTTGCAAGGAGAATTCAGAAGATGATGGATTCAGGGATAGATGTTGAGTTTGTTACGCCATCGAGATATCAAAAGAAGGAAATGTAGCATGGGAGAATTAAGAGACAGGTATATTAACAAGCAGAGAGATTTATCGGCTATTGGTTATAGACCACCTTTTCCGAGAATCATAAAAATTGATATTTGCAATACTTGTAATTATGCATGTATATTTTGTCCACAGGCTAAACAGACATCAAAGATAGGAAGCATAGACGATATTCTTTGCAGAAAGATTATTGATGATGCATTTAAAGCCGGGGCTAGAGAGATATGTTTATCATCAACGGGTGAACCTCTCCTGAACAAGAATTTGGAATCATATATTGCTTTGTGTAAAGATATAGGATATGAGTATATTTTCTTCAATACAAATGGCTTTTTGCTTGATGAGAAGAGAAGTTTAAAAATTCTCAGGGGGGCGTGGACAGCGTAAAATTTTCGATCAATGCCGGCCCTGAAAAGTATAAAATTATCCATGGAGCAGGGAAATATGAAACAGTAATCCAGAATCTGAAGGCTTTTGAAAAAATAAGGAAGAAAATAGGATCAAAATGTAAACTGTATGTTTCCGATGTAGCAACGAAATACTCTGGCGATGATATAAATGCAGTTAAAAGAGATGTTTTACCATATGTCGATGATTTCATGGATATGAATGCAAATAACCGAGGAGGTGCCTCGGACGGACTTGACGACATATTATATGCTGGAGAAGATGACTACTCATATCAGTTTCCTTGCTCACAAATATTCAATAATGTGTATGTGTCCGCAGAGGGCTATCTAGTAGCGTGCTGTCAGGATTTTGAAAATAATATGGTGATAGCAGATCTGCATGGTATGTCTGTATCGGATGCATGGAACTGTGATGAGTTCATAAGATTTAGAGAACAGTTTCTTAAGAAGAATTATAAGGGATTTCTGTGCGACAATTGCCTGAATAATACGCACAAACCGATCGTACCATTGAATGAAAAATACGCTGGTTACGAGCATTCTAAGAAAAGAACGGATGATTTGATGGAGAGAATAATAACTTTATCCGAGTCGCAAGAATCTAAATTTATATGAACAAGAACAAGCAATACATCAAATATTTAGTCATGGACGTCGACGGGACGCTCACAGATGGGAAGATTTATATGTCTTCATCCGGAGAAGCTTTCAAGGCGTTCGACATAAAGGACGGCTACGGAATAGCTGATATTCTTCCAAAGTACTCAATCATACCCGCAATCATCACAGCGCGTGAGAGTCAGATAGTTTTGAACAGGGCGGAGGAGTTAGGTATTTCACATGTCTACCAGGGGTGCCGCGATAAACTGTCCAAGCTTAGAGAAATCTGCGATGATGAGCTATCAACTGTCGCCTTTATCGGTGATGATCTTCCGGATTTAGAAGTTATGATGGCAGTTAAAGAAGCGAAAGGTTTGGTCGGATGTCCTGCGGATGCTGTGGAAGCTGTGAAGAGCGTTGCCGATTATGTCTGCGAGAAGAGCGGCGGCGATGGAGCTGTGAGGGAATTTATAGAGTGGCTGGTAAATGATATATCCATAACTAACAAATAGTTGAGATACTACAATGAGAAGCATATTAGCGAATTTTCCAACTGAACAAATACTTTTTCATAAGCAATCTGGAGAAACGTTCGAGGTAAAAGCCTTGGTAGGTTCATCTGGGATAAATACTGAGGATACATCCATTTCTATCGAAATAGATGACTACTTTGAAAGAACAATTCCAAGTGGCTCAAAAGAGTATTATATTGTTACAGATCCAGGATTTCATAAAGGTACTTCGGGTATACCGGATCATTATCAGACAAAAGTAAAAATGGTAAAGAGAAGGCCGTTTATTATCCCACAGAGAGAAAAGCAGAAGCTGATTTTTATCAGTCATTCAAGCTATGATAAAGAGTATGTTAAGGCCTTTGTAGATGCGATTTTTGCAATTGGTCTAAATGAAGATGATATAGTGTGTTCCTCATATCCTGGCTTAGGTATTCCTCTAGGCGGAAAGATATTTGACTGGTTGGCTGAAAGATTTCAGGAATATGATCTCCATGTCATATACTTCCTTTCAGATAATTACTATCGTTCCGCAGCAAGTTTAAATGAAATGGGTGCGGCATGGGTAATGAAACAAAAATGGGATGCAATACTTCTTCCGGGATTTCCTTTTTCAAAGATAGATGGTTGCATTGATCCGCGGCAGATATCCATTAGCTTTGATGGTGATAGAGAAGAACTAAATCATTATCTTGGCCAGTTGAAGGATAGGTTTATTGATGAATTTGGACTAAGGCAAGTTACTGATACAAGATGGGAGAAGATAAGAAATGAACTTGTTGAAAAGATAAGGGGCATTGTTCCGTTAAAGCCAAATGAGACATTAGTTGATGGAAAGACACAATACATCCCAGCTAAGAGTAATCCAGACAGGAATAGTATTTCAGTATATGCCTGTGTAATGTTGTCGTATGCTGCAGCTGATAATGGACAGGTGATGATTGTTAGCAATATAGATGGAAACTCGTATCAAGCAGGAAAAGCTGTAATGGAGCGAAATAGGACTCCGAGAGAACTTGCGGTTTGGGATGATGCTGTTGGTCAGCTGATAGCAAAAGGATATATAAAAAAGGTTGATGATAAAGGTCTTTTGTATCAAGTGACCAATGATGGCTTTAACATTGAAGAAGACTTTAGATCGGATAGTAATCTTGATTTAACCAAGACACCTACCGAGATACTGGCAGAATTTGGTGATAATGTATGACAGTATGACGATTGATGCCACATTCCGTTTTATGATCAGCCCTGGTGAGAGGAAAGACATAGGGGGGCTGTAGAAAAACTTTAAAACTGTAAAAAAAATAATGATCGACTTCGGCCCAAAGCGCCAGAAGCAGGAATGCGTAGAGAAAACTATCTCCTGTGTTCGCTTTCAATAGGGGCGGAGAACAGCTCTGCGTACAGGGAGAGGAAGCGTGTCTGTGATGAATTGGATAAGCATCTTGACTGTGAGCAGGCTTTTAATTATTTCTGGGATGCGATTGTCACCTTTGAAAACTACCTTTTCCGTGATGAACAGGGAAATGGGATTAAGTACACGATCACGGATGAAGAAATCCATTGTAATGGTCAGGTTATCACAAAGGCTGAGCTGAAAAAGGCTTTCAGGAGTGCAAGGGAAACTGAGCTTACAGAGACCTTTTCAACGAGGAAACCTGCAGGATGTTCCGATATATGTGAGCAGCGAATACGGAAAGACGAAAAGGAGTGGTAATTTGTTTAGAACAGTGCTGGAGCACGAGGAGGTCGAAGCCGGTAAAGTTCTTCACATCGGTGACAATCTGATTTCTGATTATCTGATGCCGAAGAAATGCGGCATGAAGAGCTTTTTATACAGGCGTGTGTGACTGCTCAGAACATATTACTTGCTAAGCATAGCTTTTATTTCAGCGATTTCCTGCTTTAGGGCGAGATTATCGGCTGTGAGAGTAGCAATCTGCTTATCCTGCTCGGCAATCTGCTTATCCTGCTCAGCAATCCGCCTATCCTGCTCGGCAATCTGCTTATCCTGCTCGGCGATCTGCTTATCCTGTTCGGCAATCTGCTTTTCCTGTTCAGCTAGACGCTCACGGCGGTGGTTGTCGCCGTCAATTTCTTCCTGACGCCTAGTGCAGAGCTTAAGGATTCTGGGGTCAGTTACGCTGGAGTACATTGATTTGGCTGCAGACATAATATAATCATTTTCTTGTGCTAACATCTGATATACCTCATTTGGCTGCCAACTGGGCCTTAAGGGCTAAAATCTCAGCTTCAAGAGTAGTGATTTTGCTACTATAATCAGCGATGGTCTGATTCTGATCAGTGATGGTCTGATTCTGATCAGTGATGGTCTGCTTGAGCTCGTCAATCATGTATTTTGTTGTGTTTCGATCCATGATCTTAAGTGCCTCTGAAAACATGCCAATCACC
>Ga0256405_10000470_pt1 | contig 133398 bp, 111 predicted proteins | sample RumenRJG_02DNA_FD_189096 | JGI IMG/M metagenome (GOLD analysis project Ga0256405, IMG submission 189096) | Bovine rumen microbial communities from Lethbridge, Alberta, Canada - RJG_02 | ecosystem: Host-associated > Mammals > Digestive system > Stomach > Rumen | place: Canada: Alberta...
ACATGAAGCATCTTTACGAGATGGAAAAAGAGAACGAGCTGAAACGGGAACAGGAAAAGGACGGAAATGTAGCCTAGATCTGATGTTGGAACAAACTATTTTTGCGAAAAACCCTTGACACTACCGGCGTCAATAAGACATGACCACTCTTTTTCGCGGCAATTGTAATTGGAAAAAAACAGAATCTGCATATGCTCTCTTACGAGGTTCGGTAGTGGGACTGCAGCCGTCACACGTAAAGTCGTTTTCCACATATTTCATACATTCGTTGTAAAGTTTTTCTCTAGATTCAGGTTCTGAGTAACTGTCGGAATCATTAGAATTGTTGTCAGAACAAGCAATCAGCGTTAATGAGAAAAACAACAAAAAGGAAAATTTTTTCATAGATTATCCTCTTATGATATTGCACTTTCCCGCGACTCATAAGATGCCCTTATAGGTTCGACCTTTTGAATACACACTCTTTTATTTGAAAGTGCAAGTGTTTTACCAACTCCTAGCCCCTAGATCCTAGCCCCTTTTTCTATATTTACCCCCGTTCGATAAAAGGGGGCGCCTATGCTCAAGTATTACAAAATCGAAGCCGGTCGCCTGGCGGTCGCACCCAACGAAGATGCCGCCGACATCGTGATGATGGGCTCCCTCAGCCAGGAACAGCGCAGCGTCCTGGTCAAGGAATACGAGATTACCGAACATACCATCGCCTCCGCATTCGACTCCGACGAGCTTTCCCGTATCGAGTACGACGACGATTTCACCACCATCGTGTTCAAGAAGCCCAAGAACTATTCCGCCGCCGACAACTTCCAGTTTCGGGTGGAATCCTTCGGCATCTTCATCTTCAAGGACTGGGTGCTGCTCCTGACCGACAGCGACATCCCGGTGATGGACGAAAAGCGTTTCTCCAAAATCGATAGCCTGAACACTTTCGTGCTGAAGGTCCTGAGCTACGCCATCTACCACTTCAACGAACACCTGAAAATCATCAATCGCATCAACGACGACTTGGAACAGCGGCTCAACACCTCCATGGAGAACAAGTACCTGCTTTCCATGTTCAGCCTGAACAAGGGCTTGATTTACTACGTGAGCGCCCTGAACAGTAACGACACCCTTTTGAAGAAACTCCAGATGGGCCGCAGCCTCAACTGGACCGAGGCCGAACGGGAACTGCTGGAAGACATCCAGATTGAAAATGGCCAGAGCCTGCAACAGGCCAACATCTACGCCAACATCTTGACCTCTATGATGGATGCCCGCGCAAGCGTCATCAACAACAACTTGAACCAGTTGATGAAGAACTTGACCATCGTGACGATTTCCATATCGCTCCCGACGTTCTTTGCCAGTTTGTTCGGCATGAACGTGCAACTGCCCTTCGGCATGAACGGCGACGCCACCGTGGGTTCGCCCATGACTTTCTGGGCCGTTATCGCCGTGTGTATCCTGTCGGTGGTGCTGTTCCTCGGCTTCTGGATCCGACGGAAATAGTCGCGAGTCGTGAGTGGTGAGTCGGTGCTACGCACCGTTGAGTTTCAACAATCGCGCCTTTGGCGCCAAATTATATGCTCACAACTGATAACTGAAGACTGACAACTCGCGACAGCGTCAGTTTCCTCTATCGCTCATGCTGGCGAACATGGCGACAATCTCGTCGGTAAATTTGCTGTTGGGCAACGTCTGTGCGATTTCAAGTGCCTTTTCCAGATGGTTCTGTGCCGAGGCCTTCGCCTTGTCGAATGCACCCTTGACGCTCAGCTTTTCCTTGATTTGCGCAGGAATATTGTCTTCGGAGGCCCGCTTAATCAGGTCTTCCATTTCACGCCGTTCTTCAGCGGAACTGTTTTCGAAATAGTACAGCAGGGGGAGCGTAATGAGCCCGTTTGAAAGGTCGGTAAATTTGGCCTTGTCCAGGTTCTTGGAACCGTAGCCGTAGTCCAGCAGGTCGTCGATAATCTGGAAGGCGATGCCGAAGTGGCTTCCCATTTCGGCGCATTTGTCCACCATAGGCTTGTCGAACCCGGCAAGAATGGCTCCGATTTTGGCGGCGGCGTTAATCAGGGCCGCGGTCTTTCCGTCGATAATCCGATTGTAGGTCTCAAAGGAAAGTTGCATGTCGCCGCAGTGGTCCAGCTCCAGGATTTCTCCGGCAATCAGCTGGTCTGCCGCCTGGGAGAGGATTACGGGAATGTCCCGTTCCGTCTCTTCGATAACGCTCTGCATGGACTGGGAAAGCACATAGTCGCCAATGAGAACGGCTACCTGGGTGCCCCATTCCTTGTGTGCCGTCTTTTGCCCGCGACGGACTTCGGTGTCGTCGATGATGTCGTCGTGAACAAGGCTTGCGCTGTGCAACAGTTCAATGCCCGCGCAGGCGTGGGCCACCCGGTCAACGTCAACAGGAGATTTTCCACAGTTGGCAATAAGGCAAAGCAGGGTAGAGCGGATGCGCTTTCCCTTCTTCTGGAAAAGGGCGGCAAGTCTGTCCGAAATTCCAGCCGGGGCATTTTTGGCCACGTTCAAGATGACCTGCTCCGTCAGGGCAAGCTGGTCCTGGACCAGTTCACGCGCCTGGCCCAGCACAGTCTGGAAATCGGCCTTGTTCAGGTTCATGGCCTAGATATCCAAGTCCTTCAGGACCTTGTAGGCGTTGTTCTCGATGAACTTGCGACGGGGTTCCACGTCTTCGCCCATGAGCATACTGAAAATCTGGTCGGCAAGCACACTGTCTTCGATGGTGCACTGCTTCAAGAAACGCTTGGAGGGGTCCATGGTGGTTTCGTTCAGCTGTTCCGGGGACATTTCGCCAAGACCTTTGAATCGGTTGATGCTGACGTTCTTCTTGTCCTCGATTTCGGCCATGGCCTTGTCCTTGTCCGTCTCGTCAAAGAGGTAACGCTCCTTCTGGCCAACCTTCAGTTTGTACAGGGGCGGCATGGCAAGGAAGATATGTCCTTCGTCGATGAGGGGCCGCATGTAGCGGAAGAAGAAGGTCAGGAGCAAAGTCTGGATATGGGAACCGTCCACATCGGCATCGGTCATGATGATAATCTTGTGGTAGCGGAGCTTCTCGATCTTGAATTCGGTGCCGATGCCCGTGCCAATGGCGTTCACCAGGTTCTGGATTTCTTCGGTGTCCAGCACGCGGTGGAGGCTTGCCTTTTCCACGTTCAGGATTTTACCGCGGAGGGGGAGGATTGCCTGGAATTCACGGTTACGGCCCATCTTGGCAGAACCGCCAGCGGAGTCACCTTCCACGATGAACATTTCGCATTCCTTGGGGTCGCGGCTACTGCAGTCGGCCAGCTTGCCCGGAAGTCCACCGCTTTCCAAGATGTTCTTGCGGCGGGCGAGAGTACGGGCCCGGTGGGCCGCTTCACGGGCCACTGCGGCGTTATAGACCTTGTCCAGAATCACCTTGATGGCGGCCGGATTTTCCTGGAAGTATTCTTCCAGCTTGGCACCGAAGGCGCTGTTCACGTAGCTTGCGATTTCGGAGTTGCCCAGCTTGCGTTTGGTCTGGCCTTCGAACTGAGGCTGGGAAACCTTGATGGCGATAACGGCGGTAAGGCCTTCGCGAATATCGTCTGCCGCAATCTGGATATCTTTTTTGCCCTTGGGCATTTCGGCGGCGAACTTGTTGATGACGCGGGTGAGTGCTGTCTTGAAGCCCGTCACGTGGGTTCCGCCATCGTAGGTGTTCACGTTGTTCACGAAGCTGAAGAAGTTTTCCTGGTAGCCGTCGTTGTACCACATGGCCACTTCCAGCGGAAACTGTCCGTCGGGGAGCACCAGGTGGATGGGCTCCTGGAAAAGGGGCGTGCGGTGCTCGTCTACGTAACGCACGAATTCGGAAACGCCTCCCGGAAAGCAGAAGGTGTCGGACTGGATGTTTTCCGGGTCCCGTTCGTCGGTAAGGGTCAGACGAAGCCCGCTCATGAGGAACGCCAGCTCGCGGAAGCGAGTGGCCAGCGTGTCGTAGACATAAACGGTCTCGGTAAAGATGGAATCGTCGGGGTAGAATTCCACGCTGGTGCCAGTCGTTCCATCCGACGGACCGACTTCTACCTGGGGGCCGCAGGGGATACCCCTGGAGAATTCCTGCTTCACCACCTTGCCGTCACGACGGACGGTCACGATCAACTTGTTGGAAAGGGCGTTCACGCAGCTCACGCCCACGCCGTGAAGACCGGCAGAAACCTTGTAGGAATTGCTGTCGAACTTTCCGCCCGCATGGAGCTTGGTCATCACCACTTCGATGGTGCCGATGTGTTCCTTGGGGTGAATATCGGTAGGAATGCCGCGGCCGTTGTCGGTGACGCGGATGCCGTTGCCGGGCAGAATGGAAATTTCGATGTGGCTGCAGAATCCAGCCAGAGCTTCGTCCACGGAGTTGTCTACCACTTCCCATACCAGGTGGTGGAGACCGCGGATGTCGGTAGAGCCGATGTACATGGCGGGGCGCACACGCACGGCTTCGAGGCCCTCTAGCACGGTAATGCTTGAACCGCTGTAGGCTTCTTCGGCCTTCTTCATTTCTTCAGATTCTTCTGCCATATTTCCTCTGAGGCATGCCGCCTCTTTTACTAAACTAGACAAAGCGGATGCCCTGGATTACAGGGCTTCCGAGCATCAAATTACACTTGTCAATTATAGCTTTTTTTTGCAGGAACAGTTCGCTTTTCCAGGCGGAATTGTCCACCTTCAGGGAGAGAATTCCTTTCTTGATTTCAAGGGGTTTTACGTGGGGAAAAATCAGGTCCCCGACCACCTCCCGGAACTTCTCCGAAAGGCTCTGGAACTGCATTTCGTCGGCCAGGTGGAGCTTGTCCAGGACTCGCCCCACAAGGAGCTCTACGTCCACCAAATTGTGGCCCGTAAATTCTTTACGCTTGCGTTTCTGGATAGGCATGGATTTACACCAGCAACAGCTTCGACAGGGTGAATCCGCCAATCAGAATGCTGGTCATGCCCGCCACCACGGTGGCCTTGGTGCTCTTGCCCACGCCTTCGGCGCCGCTATGGGTGTAATAGCCAAAGAAACAGGCGTAGCTAGAAATAAAGAAACCGTAAAGGGTGGCCTTGATAAGGCCCACCACCAAGTCCCAGTTGTGGTAGAACATGCGCACGCCGTAGAAGAACACGGACCAGGATACTTCCTTGTACAGGTGGGCCACTTCGTAACCGCCCACGATACCGATAAAGATACTGATGACGGTCAGCACCGGCAGCATGATGACGGTGGCGATAAGGCGGGGAGCCAACAGGAACTTGAAGGGGCTGAGCCCAAGCACCTTGTAGGCGTCTAGCTGCTCGGTCACCGCCATGGTCCCAAGCTCCGAACACATAGATGCCCCAATACGGCCCGCAAGGACCATCGCGGTGAGGATGGGGCAAAGCTCCACCATCACAGACTTACCGACAGCCATGCCCACGAACATCATGGGAATCATGTCGCCGAACTGGTAGGCCAGCTGCCACGACATGATGGCGCCCGTGGCCATGGACGCCGCGAACACCACGGGGATACTGGTAATGCCCACCACCTGCATCTGTTCGACGGTAGTGTGGAAATTGGAAAATGCGCCGGGAATGTTCTTGAACAATTCCCACACGAACTTGATGTAGTTGATGACCGTGCGGAAAAACCTTCGGACGAACCGTCCCAAGGATTCCGCAGAATTGTTCAACACTTCGACCAATTAATCCCTACTTCTTTTTCTTGTTGTCCTTGGCGGCAGATTTTTCGTTCTTGGCAGGAGCCTTGGCGGGCTGACCCTTGGTGGGCGCACTTATAGCCTGCTTAAAGAGTTTCATGTCGCTCAGGTACTTGATGGCTTCTTTCAGCTGTTCGTCCCGCTTCAGGGAGAATGCCGTGCTTACGGAATCGTTCACCATGGCGGTCAAAAGTTCCCGCTTGATGCCGTCCTTGATGTAGTCCTTGTTCTCGTCGAACTGGGCCTTGCGGCGCTCTTCCAGGGCATTCTTCATGTCGGAGAGGCGGGCTGCCAGGGTAGAATCCGTAATGGTCTTGGAACTGTCACCCATGTAGTTCTGTTCCTGGATGATGCTCTTTTCCAGCTGGTCCACGCCCACCAGGGCGTTGCTCTTCACCTTCATGAAGTTGGTGTCCTTGAGGCAGAAATCCTTGAACTGGGTGTACAGGGAATCGGGAACTTCCCAAGAGGCGTCCATCTTGACTCCGGACTTGTCTAGTCCCGGACGGACCTTTACCGCAAACTTGAAGTACATGGCCATCCGCTCCTGCACCTGTACCACCCAGGGCATGGGAGAAAGTTCCACGTCCACGTCGGGAGTGATACCGCCGCCGCCGAACATCATGCGTCCGTTGTGGGTGTAGAAGGTATCCACCTTGGCGGTGTCCTTCTTTGCGGTGTCGGCCTTGGCTTCGCCTTCGCCATCTTCAGCTGCATATTCCTCTTCCATGATCTTCAGGCCCTTGATTCCGTTCTCGGGCTTGTTGATGCAGCGGCCAAAGGGCAGGTAGTAGAAAGCCGTGGTGAGCTTCAGGGCGTTCCCCTGGTTGTCCAGCGGGAAAATGGTCTGCACGGAACCCTTGCCGAAAGAAGTCTTTCCGATGATGAGGGCACGGTCCCAGTCCTGGAGGGCTCCGGACACGATTTCAGCCGCACTGGCAGACCCCTGGTTCACAAGCACCACCATGGGCATGTCCGGGTTCACGATACCGTCTTTGCGGGCGTGGCTTTCGGTCTTCTGGGTGCGGCCCTTGGTGCTCACAATCACGTTGCCCCGTTTCAGGAACAGTTCGCTAATCTCGATGGCCTGGTTCAAGAGTCCACCCGGATTGTAGCGCATGTCCAGAATCAGCTTTTTCATGCCCTGCTTCTGCAGGTTTTTCAGGGCGTTTTCTACGTCGCTCAGGGTCTTGTCGCTAAAGGTGGCAAGCTTGATATAGCCGATGTCATTGGTGACCATCCCGTAATAGGGCACGGCATGAACCACGATTTCGGCACGGGTAATGGTAAAGTCCATCAGCTCGGGAACGCCCTCGCGCTCGATAGAGACGGTCACGTCCGTGCCGATCTTTCCGCGGAGCTTGCTTACGGCGTCGTCCAGGGTCAGGCCCTTGGTGTCCTTGCCGTCGATTTTACGGATACGGTCGCCGGCCCGGATGCCCAATCTGAAAGCGGGGGTCCCGGAAAGGGGAGAAATCACGGTGAGGATATTGTCACGGAGGCTGATAGTGATGCCCACGCCGCCGAATTTTCCTTCCATGGAAACCTTCAAGCCCTCGTAATCCTTGGGGGTGAACACTGCCGTGTGGGGGTCCAAAATGTTACGGATGCCGTTCAGGGCCGCATCGGTAAGTTCCGTGGGGTTTACATCTTCCACGTACTTGCGGTTCACTTCGGAGAATACCTTGTTGAGCCTGGAAACCTCGTCGTAAAAGTCTCCCGGCGGGGTGGCTTTTTCGGCTGCCGAGGCTATGCCCAGGGTGGCCAAGGTAAGGACAAATGCTTTGCGCAAAATCGAGCTAGTGATAGTCATGCCCAAAAGATACAATTTATCGGTTGCAGACACGGCGAAAAAACGGAAAAAACCGGCCCTAAAGGCCGGTTTTTGATAATAGGAGAGAGAGGAGAAAAACTTTTATGCCGCTTCGTCCAGCATTTTCTGGATGCGGTCGTTCCTAAGCTTAGCAAGGGCGCTTTCCTTGAGCTGACGGACTCGTTCCTTGGACAGCCCCACCATAGGGGAAATTTCTTTCAGATTCAGGTCGCTATCCATCTTGAAGCCGAAATAGAGCTTGAGGATATCGCTTTCCTGCTGGTCCAGGTTCTTGTTCAAAACTTTTTCGAAGACTTCCCGGCGGTTGTTCTTTTCGGCCAGGTCTTCGGTGCGGAATTCTACAGAGGGAATGCAATCTCCCAAGGTGGAATCTCCGTCTTCGCCAACGGGGGCTTCCAGAGAAGAGGTGCGGTTGCCCATCATCAACACTTTTTCGATGGCGTCGCCCTTATACTTGGAAACTCCTTCCAGGCTGTCGGTGTCCAGCACATAGCTGCCACCCACAACCTGTTTAAGCTTGCCGCCCTTCTTGTTGAAACGGCGCAGAATCAGTTCCTTCTCGGCGCTGATACGGACCGTGCGGCCCTTTTCGGCAATGGCGCGGGTAATGTTCTGGCGCACCCACCACACGGCGTAGCTGATAAACTTGATTTTCTGGCTAGGGTCAAAACGGCGAGCGGCCTCTATAAGGCCCATGTTGCCTTCGCTGATGAGTTCGCCCACTTCAAGGCCCTGGCCCTTGTAAAGGTTCGCGATGTTCACCACAAAGCGCAGGTTGGACTTGACCAGCAAATCCAGGGCCTCGCGGCTGCCTTCCTTGACCTTCTTGATGAGCACCTTTTCCTGTGCCGGAGTCAGCAGAGGAATGCTGGAAATATCTTCAAGATACTGAAAATAAGTGCTTTTCTCATCACGGGTGTAGGTAGCGGCGTTCATAGTAAGTCCTTTTCCTTTACGCCTATAAATCTACCTCCGTTTAGGTTTCGGAGTGTCAGGAACTGCCCTAGCCCTTGCAAAAGTTTAATTTGTTTTTTGTCGGGAAAAATCGCTTTTTTGTCATAAAAGTGTCATTACGGGCTGTACAGGGGGCCTTTTTGGACCTATTTTTGTCATTATGGAACAAGAAAAAGGCAAAATGTCCATCCATACGCTACGACAAAGGTGGCAAGGAGCCCAGGAGAGGGATTTTGACCGGTACGAGAAAAAAATCCGTGAAATCCTGGAACAAGAGGAAAAAATTTCTTTCCCGGTGCCCGCTTACGTGCCCCATGTTCTCATATTTCTCTTTATCCTCATTTTCCCCATGCTCTATATCGGGGATCCGGTAACTCGCTCAGTGACCAATTTGGACTGGCGAGAAATCATGAATTTTTATTTCCCAGTATTGATGTGCATCGGGGTGTTCGGTCTTAATCTCAATGTTCTCGTTCCTAATTACAATCTCAATAAGCGTTATGGAATTTACTTTGTATATAATGCTGTCATTGTTTTGGTAACCTGCTTCTTGCGAGAAGTGGTGTTTTTTTTGATAGACAGGGCTCCCGATCAGGGAGTAAGTTACTTTTTCAATTCCTACATGTTCTCTTCGGTAAAAGGGCATTTCAGCTATTGGACCGTCTTTTCCTTTGTGGTGCTGGTTTGCCTAGTTTGTGTCATCTGCGTGTTTTACCGACTTATATCGGTACAAATCCTTCGCGGTTTTGTGGTCAGGGAACAAAAGCGTGGCCGCTTGCAGTACGAACTGGAATTCCTGAAAAACCAACTTTCGCCCCACTTTTTATTCAATACCCTGAACAACATAACGGCGCTTATCGCCATAGATTCCAGGTGTGCGGAAAAGTCCATGATGGAACTTTCCAAGCTGTTGCGGGTGACCCTGTACCAGACAGCCGACGACATGATTCCCCTGGAAGAGGATGTGGAAATTCTCCGGATGTACGGGAACCTGGAAAAGCTCCGGCTAGACGAAAGCTTTGATTACAGGTTCAATGTGGAGATTGAAAACCCGAAAGTGATGGTGCCGCCCCTGGTCGCCATGCCCCTGGTAGAAAACGCATTGAAACACAGCAAGAATCCCAAGGGAAAAAACTTCGCCCATATTACCATCAGGCAACAGGGTGACGAACTTGTTTTGGAAACGGAAAATTCCAATTTCCCGAAGGTGTCCCAGTCTCCCCGAAAGGCGAGTGGCCTCGGGCTTTCGACTTTCCAGAAACGTCTGGAGATTCTGTATGCAGGGCGTTACGAGTATACGGCTTCCGCCGATGGCGACGTGTACCGAAGCCGCCTAAAGATACAGCTCGCCGACAACTGATAAGAATTGCGACGTTTTAACTGTCACCCCGGCCTCTGTGCCGGGGTCAACTATTACCGCGCGGCCAGTTCTTCGGGCGTGCGGCTCAAAATATCCCAGTCGCCCCGCTTGATAATCTTGTAGGCGTAGCCCTGTTCGGTCAGGAACAGCTGGCGGTTCATGGAGAACTCCTGCTCCTTGGAATCCTGGGTCACGATGCTGTAGAAGTGGGCGGTGCCGCCGTCGCTCTTGGGGCGCAAGATGCGGCCCAGTCGCTGGGCTTCTTCTTGCCGGCTGCCGAAGGTGCCGGAAATCTGTATCAGGATGTTGGCGTCGGGAAGGTCGATGGCGAAGTTGCCTACCTTGGAGACCATCAGGTTTTTCTGCTCGCCCTTGCGGAAGGCGGCGTAGAGCCGTTCGCGTTCCTTGTTGGGGGTCTTGCCGGTAATCAGCGGGATTTCCAGCTCCTGGGCCAGCTTTTCCAGCTGGTCGATGTACTGCCCGATAATCAGCACCCGGTCGTCGGGCTTGTCAAAGTGGGCGAGGAGCCGCTTTACGATATCCGTCTTTTCGGGATTGGTGCTTGCGAGAGTAATCTTTTCACGGATCGGCGCCAGGGCGTATTTCATCTTCAGTTCCGCTTCCATAGGGATGCGGATTTCGTTACAGTCAGCGGTGGCAATCCAGCCCTGGGCTTCCAGCACACGCCAAGGGATGTCGTATTTCTTGGGCCCGATAAGGCTGAACACTTCCGTCTCCTTGTGGTCTTCGCGGACCAGGGTGGCGGTAAGTCCCAGGCGGCGCGTGGCCTGCATCTCGGTACTCAGGCGGAACACCGGGGCAGGGAGCAGGTGCACCTCGTCGTAAATCATGAGGCCCCATTTCTGTTCGCTGAACAGCGGGAAGTTCGAGAGTTCCTTCTTGACTTCTTCGTCGCTCAGGTCGTCCGGTTCGGGCTCGCCCTGCTTGTTTACGTCTTTTACCTTCTTGCGCTGGGTGAGAATCTGGTAGGTGGCCACGGTCACGGGGCCGATTTCCTTCACTTCACCGGAGTATTCCTTCACCTGGTCCAGGGTCAGGTCCGTCTTGTCGCAGATTTCGCGGATCCACTGGCGGGAGGCGGAAATGTTGGGGGTAAGGATAAGGGTCTTGGTCTGCACAAGGGCCATGGTGGCAAGGCCGATGACCGTCTTGCCCGAACCGCAGGGCAGCACGATGACGCCGGAGCCGCCCTTTTCCGAACCGCTGGCGTAGAACACCTGGGCGGCTTCTTTCTGGTAGTCGCGGAGCTTGAATTCCTTGCCTTCGAGGGTGGTTTCCCGGAGCTTAATGGGGAGCGGGTCGCCCTGGACATATCCTGCCAGGTCTTCCACCGGGAATCCGGCGTTGGTGAGGGCCATCTTCAGGTGGCCGCGGCGTTCCGGGTCCACTTCGGCGTGACTGTCGTCCAGGAACTTCAGGATAAACGGTTCCACTTCTTTCAGGTGGCAAATCTCGGTGAACATGTAGGTGTCGTCGGATTCCAGCAGCAGGCGGTCAACCTCTTTACGCAGGCGGAGCAGCCCGTACCGGGCCATGTAGTCTTCCACCTCGGTAATCACCGTCTGGGGAATGGGGTAGCGGCTCTGGCTTTCTAGCCGTTCTAGAACTTCGGTTGCGCGGAGGCCCGTGGAAGCCGCGTTCCAGAGGCTCAGGTGGGAAATCTTGTAGGTGTGCAGGTGCTCGGGGCTCTTGACCAGTTCGGTGAAGGGAGCGATCGCGTCCCGTGCGGATTCGTAGTTGGGATTGTCCACCTCGACCATGATTTCGAGGTTGCTCTGTACAATGATAGCGCCATTCGGATTCATAGGGCGCCAAATATAGAAAAATAGTGGTTAGTGGTTAGTGGTTGGTGGTTAGGGGTGATGGTCTCAAGAAGTGTCATCCTCGCGCAGGCGAGGATCCGCTGGATGTGGATGTTTGTCGTTAGTGGTTAGGATCTAGGGGCTAGGATCTAGGGTTTAGTAAGGCTGGACTCAAGAAGTTTTTTTAGGGGCGGGAGGGGGAAGTCTCCCCCTGGCTCGCACGCGCTTGCGCTTGTTGCTCACCACCCCCTCTTGCCGGAATAGCCCCGCAGGACACCCCTGGTATAAAAAATCCCGCTTTCTTTCAGAAAGCGGGACCTTCGAGCCACCCAGCAGATTTGAACTGCCGACCTGCTGATTACGAATCAGCTGCTCTACCAGCTGAGCTAGAGTGGCGTTGCGGGCTCAAAGATAGCAACAGGCCCTTTTTTTGTCAATATCGGGGCTGTTCCGGTTGGCAAGATTCCCGAATTTTTCTATGATTGCTCACAAAATTTCAAAATGGATGCATATTATGGCTAACGAAGCAAATGCGAACAACTCTGAAATCAAGGAATTTTTTGTCCATCACGGCACCAAGGTCGTAGTGGCCCTGGTGGTCATTCTCGCCGTAGTGGCGGGCGTGGTCCAGCTGAGGGATTCCCGCAAGGCCGCCGCCGCCGAACAGACCGAACTTCTGGGTGCGGGCATGACCATGCTCTACGCCAACGATAAGGACAACGCCCTCGCGGAATTCGAATCCAAGATCAACAGCCGTTCCCTGGAAGGCCTGGCTCTTGCCAAGGCATGCCTCTATGCGGGCAACATCAAGTACGAAAAGGGTGACCTGGACGGTGCCGCCGCCCTGTTCCAGAAGTCTTTGGACAACGCCGGTTCTGTGGTGCTGGTCCGCTCTGCCGCCCTCCACGGTCTTGCCTCCGTGAAGATGGAAAAAGAAGACTACGCCGCTGCCGCCAACCTGCTGGAAAAGTATGTGAGCGAGTTCGGCAAGCGCACCGGCGACAAGGAAGACCGCTTCCAGAAAGAAGAACCTGTGGACGAGGCCCCTATGGTGGCCGATGCCATGTGGAAGCTCACGCTGGTCTATCAGCAGCAGGGTCTTGACGCCAAGGCCAAGAACACCGCCGAACGCCTGCTGGAAGTTTACGGCGACAACCAGAACTACGCCGACAAGGCCCAGAAGTTCCTGGCTTCCCTGTAGTTCCGAAACGGTTCATTCAGTGTAATTGTCATGCCCGCCACCGTGCGGGCATCTCCTTTATGACGCCCCCAGGCAGAGTTCACTTGTCATCCTGAGCCACGTATGTGGCGAAGGATCCGGGCCCGAAGAATTTATTCCTTCAGTATGGCCCTGAGTTCGTCCGCCGCACGCTCCAGGTCGTCGTTCACGATGGTGTATTCGTACTTGCCCTTGGTCTTCGCGAACTCCATCTCTTTCTTGGCGTTGTGCAGGCGAGTCTGAATAACCTCTTCGGAATCGGTACCGCGGCCCCGGAGCCTGCGTTCCAATTCCTCTTCGCTGGGCGGCAAAATCAAGATGCCCGTGGCATCGGGATACACCTTGTCGAAGTTCACCTTGCCGAAAACGTCCAGGTCAAAGAGAACCCGCTTGCCCTGCTTGAGCATGTCTTCTACAAAACTCTTGGGCGTGCCGTAGTAGTTCCCGTGGACCAGGTTGTATTCCACCAGGGCGTCGTCCTTGATCATCTGCTCGAACTCTTCCTTGGTCTTGAAAAAGTAGTGGACCCCGTTCACTTCGCCTTCGCGGGGGGCGCGGGTGGTGGCGGAGATGGAATACACGATGTCTGGGAATTCCCCGATGACCTTGTCCTTCAGGGTGGTCTTGCCTGCGCCGCTGGCGGCGCTCATCACGAACAGCTTGGATTTCATGGGAGGCAAATATAGGAAAATTAGGCAGTGAGCGCCTTGACCCTGTCCCGGATGGATTCCCTGTATTGCTGCTTTGCCTCGTCGCTTAAAAAGGACTGGCCTAGCATGGAGTCCATTTCGGAAACGTGGGTCACGATGTCTTTCACAAAGCGCAGTGCCCGAGTCTCGACGATGCCGATGCGTTTGGCGAATTCCATGAAATCGGCTGCACCGTAGAAACCGTTTTCCCTGTAAAAATCCGTCTGGAAGGAATCTTCATCCTTGAACAGGTCCAGGGCCGTTCGGGAGTCCGATGCGTGGAGCGAGGTGTTCATCAGGTCGTAGGCCGGTGAAAGTTCAAAGACGCCTTCTTGGTTGGGGCTGTAAATGGAAAAATTCTTGATATGGGCGTCTCCGTTACACACAAGATAATTGAAAAGAATGGTCCTGAAAAATTTTTCTAGGGCGACGGCGTGGGCGCTGACATGGTCCCTTATCAGTTCCGCAATATCCTCGTAACTTAGGCTTTCGTATTTGTAGTTGGAGCCTTGCTCTTCGCTGGACAGGTCGGCGACTTGGGCGAAGTCTTCTTGGTGGATTCTTGTTCCGTTTCTGTGTACATCGTATCGCTTGGTCAGGTAGGCGTATTCACCAGATGGAAATTGGAGCAATGCGGATTCGGCCACATCCAGTTTGAATATTTGCCTCGCCATTAGCATGGTCACGTGCTCGTTGGCGGGCATGTCGGCGTATAGTCGGAACTGCATGCTTGTTGCGGGTTTCAGGATATAGGAGCCTTGCCGGTCGGTAGGAACGAGCCCCTTACCTTCGATTTTCAGGGAATACTTCGGCTGCGCTCCGGATATGGAAATCCGTTGCGGCGTCCCGTCTGGGGCTTGGGCTATGTCGGGCAGCGAAAAATTCAACATGGCACAGAACCTGTCCTTGCCGAAAAGTTTTCTGGAACAGGTCCGGCAGAAGTCGGTTTCGGTTTCCCGGAGGCAGCAATGGCATCGATTCACTTTACCTCCTGTACGGTAATGTCTCCTATGGTTTCGCCCTGGGCTAGGGCGAGGAGCATGTCAAACTTGTTCGACGGGTTGAGTTTCAGGCTCCGGCAGATGGCCTGCCTGTTTTCGCCCTCGGGCAGGAGTCCCGCAAAAAAGGGGAAAAGGCGGCGCGAAGAAAAAATCTTTTTTGACTTGGGTAGATTGATGGCGATGGATGCCCCGCCGTTTGCGAGATAGTCGCGGTTGTAGAAGAAGACGAAGCGGCTCCTGTTTGATACGAGATAGCCTGCGACAGTCCCGTTCTTGAGAACCTGGGCTTTGCGGATTTTGCGGAAGGGGCTATTCATGGATGATGCGCTCCTGCAGGGAAATGACCAGGCCAAGGGACGAGAGAATTCTGGAAAGCACCTCGATGCTCGGGTTTGCACTGTCGTTCTCGATGGCGCTTACGGTTCGCAGGCTGACCCCCGACATTTCCGCCAGGTCCGCCTGCGAAATGCCCAGGGACTTTCGTCGTTCTTCGATTTGCTTGCCGATGACCATAAAATAAGAAATATATTGCTTGCTTTTGAGTGAAAATAGATAATTTTTGCAAAAATGTCAACAAAATGCGTATTATGTTGCGTGATTTATCGGCGGATGTGGGCTGAAATGCTTTTAAGACGGCTCCCGAAGGGAGCCGTCTTGATGTTAGAAAAAACGAGCTGTGGCTAGTTCTCGAGAATCTGTTCCCTGGTATAGCCGAAATACGACATGGCGTTTTTGACGGACAGCGCTCCATCGCGAACCATTTTGCTGTCTTAAGATGCCTGAAATTTCTAGAGGATTCTCGTGATTCTATCGCCACTGCGTGGCTCCAGAATGACAGCGAGGATGACTCCTCTTGAGACCAGCTTTACTAAATCCTAGATCCTAGCCCCTAGATCCTAATACCTAACCCTATTTTTTATCCTCAATATACAACGGTCTCTGCTTGACTTCATCGTAGATGCGGCCGATGTATTCGCCCAAGATTCCGATGGAAATGAGCTGCACTCCGGCAAAGAACACGATGGCCGTCATGAGGGATGCCCAGCCCGGCACCGTGGTGGCGGGGGAGAGGATTTTTTCCAGGATGGACCAGACGAAAACGCCGAAGGCAACGAGGGTGGCGAACAGTCCGATGTAGAAACTGACTTTCAGCGGGGCGGAACTGAATCCGGTGATGCCGTCCCCTGCCAGGTGGAGCATCTTGCGCAGGGGGTATTTGGACGAACCTGCTGTGCGTTCGGCACGGTCATATTTGACGCCGATTTTCTTGAAACCTACCCAGCACACTAACCCGCGCAAGAAACGGCTCCGTTCCGGCAGGTTTTTCAGCTGATCGACAACGCAGCGGTCCATCAGGCGGAAATCCCCGGTGTCGGGAGGAATCTCGATGTTGGTGAGCTTGCCGATGAGCCTGTAGAAGCAGTAGGCGGAAAAACGCTTGAATATGGTCTCGCCCTTGCGCTTGTTTCGTTGTGCGTAAACCACCTGGTAGCCTTCACGCCATTTCTCCAGCATCTCGTGGATGAGGGCGGGAGGGTCCTGCAGATCTCCGTCGATAATCACTACCGCATCACCTTGGGCATGGTCCAGCCCGGCGCTGAAGGCGGCCTGGTGCCCGAAATTCCGGCTGAAATTCACCAACTTGTTGGTTGAACCTGCGGGAATCAGACCTTCCAGAATTTCCCGGGTGCGGTCCTTGGAACCGTCATTCACGAAAATCAGCTCGTGCTCGATTTCCTTGAGTTCTTCTTCCAGAACCCGGTAGGTTTCGGCAACGATTTCTTCTTCGTTATAGACTGGGATGATGACGGACAGGAGCATACGAGTAATATAGTAATAAGAGTTACGCCCTGTGGGCTAGTTTCTAGTTACTAGAGATGCTGAAAAAACATTCTAGCGATTAATAACTTGGAACTGCGTCGAGGCCGCTACGGTATCAGCACCGGATTCACGAAGTCCACGTGGCTGCAGTCGATGCTTCCCTTGGCGGTCGTCTTGAGGGTGAGTTTTTGCACCCCTTCGATGTTTGCGGTCAGAGTGTGAAGGCTCCCGGCCTTGAACACCGGCGTTTCGGCAAGCACGTTGCCGTCGCCCAGTACCTGCACGGACACGCCTTCGCTGCAGAGGGATTCGTCGTCCAGGCCAACTCCCGCGCGGAAGGCCTTGAACGCCCCGGCGATACCGTAGACAGTTTCGGAGGCGGCGTGGGTGGCAATGCCGTTTTCAAAGACCTGTCCGTTGATAGTCAGGGGCTTGCCTTCGATGCTCTTGTTCACGCCTATGTTGCCCCATTCTTGCTTGTGGGAATCGTAACGCATGTCAGTCAGTTTTTTGACACCGTTCCCTTCGTTGAAGAAGGTCTTGTTCACCTGGGCCAGGACCTTGTTTCCGTCCAGGACGATGTAGCGGAAGGTGTTGTAGCCGGGCTGCAACTTGTCGTAACTCACCAAGATATTGTATTCTCCGGGAACGAAGGCGGTATCCTTCAGCAGGACCCTGTCGTGCACAATCCGGAGCGTCCAGTTTTTGGGAGCGCCCCTCTGTTCTATGAGTTTGAAATTCAGGAGTAGCGGGGATTCGCTTGGATTTATCGCAGCGCTGTCGCCTGTAGTTACGGCGGCGCCGTCACTTGCCGGGGCGGCCACGCCTCTCGTGGGTTCGGAAATCTGGATGATGTTCGTGGGGTCGTAGTTCTTGCGTCCGTTGAACTTTGCAATCTGCACCCAGTAGTTGTTGGTAATCAAGACATTCTTGACACCTTCCAGGTCCATTTCCCGTTCGAATACATCGCAGGTGGTGGCAATGCGGTGTTCCACCGCCTTCTTGTGGTAGGTCTGGCTATCCCAGCAGTCCAGGCCGCGGATGTAATAGACTTCGCCGTTGTACTTGTCCAGCAGTTCCTTGATCTTGCCGTCGTTCATCTGGCGGACCTTGTCGTAGTGGTAGGCGGATACGCCGTAGGCGATAAAGTGCCAGGGCCTGCCGTAGATGAACAGCTTGTTCGTGGGTTGCTGTTCGTTCAGCCATTTCCAGATTTCCTGCTCCTCGGTGGTCAGGTGGTTCCGGTTGTACATAACGTTACGGTTGAAGTCCGGCTTGTAATGGAAAGTCCAGCCCGCAAAGAGAAGCGTAAAGAGGAGTCCCAGTACCAGCACCGCCGAGGTCTGTTTTTTGGTCTTGGAATCGGTACCGAAATATTCAATCAGGTGGGCTACCGGCAGGGCCGCCAAAAAAGCCATGCTGGGAATCATCACCAGGCTGTAGCGCTGGTTGATTTCGATACCGAAGTCGCCGGACACGTTTTCCAGAATCATGTAGGTCTGGATATGGTACAGGGCGAGGAACACGAGAACTTCCAGGTAGAACTTGTTGCCCTTGCGGAAATCCATGACGGCGCGGTAAATCAGGTATAGGAGCCCGGCAAGGAACAGCCAGTTGAAATAGGTGAGGAAGGGGTTTACAAGTTCGCCCTTGTCGTTCAGGGGCTTGGTCATGACTTTCCAGTTGTTCACCAGGTCTTCGAAAAAATGACCGTGGGCGGAAAATTCACCGCCCTGGAATCCGAAACCCTGGAAATAACTGATGGTAAGCAATGCAGGTACCGAGAACAGGGAGAGCAACACGAAAAAGACGGGAGCCTTGAAATCTTTCTTGTCCAGCATTTTCGGCAGGGCAAACAGGATAAAGGACAGCAGGCAGAAAACCGTCTCTTGGCGGGTCTGGGCAAAGAAGGCGAGGGTGAGGGCGAGGAGCGCCCAGTGCCGGACAGTGTTGCGGTCAAAGGCCCAGCGGAACACCAGCAGGGAAAGGGCCGAAAGGAAAATGTACAGGGGTTCTACCGACATGGCACGGAATTGGAAAAGTACCGTAGGCTGTAGCGCCATAAGAAGTGCCGCAAAGAACGCCAGCAGGGGCTGCCTTGTCCAGGCCACGATGGCGAGGAACATCAACAGGAAGGTGAGGGGAAGCATCAGCAGTTCGCCCTTGAAAATCCAGTGCAGGTCGTTTCCCAGCAGGGGCATGCCTAACGTGTAGAGGAACGCAAGTCCCTTGGTCTTGAAGCTGTTGCTCTTGTTGGTGCAGTTCAGCGTACCGTTTTCGAATTCGCCCTGGTTGCAAGTGCCGGATTGGTGATTGAGGTACATGTTTTGGGCCACCGACATGAACACGCTTTCGTCGCTCTGGACCCTGTGGCGGGCCTCTATCTGGGTGCCGGCGAAGACGGCGATGGCGATGGCCGAAATCAGGGCGGCAAGGGCGATGGGCTTTTCGGGAAGGATTCCCTTCAGCCATTCACGAAAGTCCTTGTTCAGGGAGACGAACAGGGCAATTCCCGCCATCAACTGCACCATAAAGAGGGGGAGGGGCAGGTTCAGGTCCAAAATGCGGATGGTGTCCTTGTGGCCCACGTTAGGGCCCAGGTAGATAAGGAAGGGAATGGCCAGGGCTATAACGAGCCCGATAATTCCTGCGGGGTGTAGTAAGTTCTTGAGTAGCAACGAAATAAAGTTTTTCATGTTGTTCGAAAAATTTCGGGGTTCTTTTTTTGAATTTACGCAAATATAATTTTTTCTCATATAGGGGCTCTGCGGCCCTAGAATACCTTGAGAAAATGGCCCAAAAAAACTAGATTTGGGGCGCAAAAATTATACCCAAAGAGGCCCGTCGTGCAAGACTCATTAGTTACCAAAGCCGCAGACAATGTCCGTATCCTTTCCGCCGCCATGGTCCAAAAGGCCAAGTCCGGTCACCCGGGTGGCGCCATGGGAGCTGCCGACGCCATAACGCTTCTCTATTCCGAGTTCTTGCGCTTCGACCCCGACGATCCGAACTGGATGGCCCGCGACCGTTTCTTTATGGACCCCGGCCACATGAGCCCGCTCCTTTATTCCGAACTGGCCCTGGTGGGTCGGCTCACCATGGACGACATCAAGAATTTCCGCCAGCTGGGTTCCCGCACGCCGGGTCACCCCGAGGTGGACGTGGCCCTCGGTATCGAGAACTCTTCGGGTCCTCTCGGCATCGGTCACGGCATTGCCCTGGGTGCAGCCATTGCGGAACGTTTTATGGTGGAACGTTTCGGCAAGATTCTGGAACACAAGACGGTGTGCCTGGTTTCTGACGGCGGCCTCGAAGAGGAAATCGCCTACGGCGTGGGCCGTATCGCCGGCCACCTCAAGCTTTCCAACCTGATTTTCTTCTACGACGCGAACCAGGTGCAGCTCAGCTGCAAGACCGAAGAGGTCATGAGCCACGACTTTGTGGCCCAGTATGAATCCTGGGGATTCCGCGTGATTGAATGCGACGGCAGCAACATCGCCGAACTCCGCAAGGCCTTCAAGGCGGCCTGGGCCGAAACGGAACGCCCGGTGCTCGTCTATGGCCATACCACCATGGCCAAGGGCGCCGTCGCCGAAGACGGCCGCAGCTATGAAGGCGAGGTCAGCACTCACGGTCAGCCCCTGAATGCCGCCGGAGCATCTACTGAAGCTACCGTCAAGAACTTGGGCGGCAACCCCGAAGACCCGTTCCAGATTTTCGACGACGTGAAGGCCGGTTTCGAGGCCCGCAAGCAGGAACTTCGCGGTATCGCCGCCGAATGGAAAAAGCAGAAGGCCGAATGGGACAAGAAGAACGCCGAAAAGTCCGCCACCCTGAACGAATGGCTCTCCGGCAAGGCTCCCAAGCTGGACCTTTCCAAACTCCCCATCAAGGAAGGCGTGGCCACCCGCGTTACCAGCGGTACGGTGCTGGGCTACCTGGCCGAAAATTACCACAACATCATCTGCAGTTCTGCTGACCTTTCCAACTCCGACAACACTCAGGCCTTCCTCAACAAGACGGGTATTTTCCGTCCGAACGATTTCAAGGGCGCCTTTGTGCAGGTGGGCGTGGCGGAACTGACCATGGGCGCCATCTGTAACGGTATCGCCCTGCATGGCGGGCTCTACCCGATATGCGCCACCTTCTTTGTGTTCAGCGACTTCATGAAGCCGGCCATCCGTATGGCGGCTCTCATGGGACTTCCCGTGAAGTACGTGTTCACTCACGACAGTTTCCGCGTGGGCGAAGACGGTCCCACACACCAGCCCATCGAACACGAAACCCAGATCCGCCTGCTGGAAGACCTCAAGAAGGAAAACGGCAAGTCCGAAATGCTGGTGCTCCGTCCGGCGGATGCCTTCGAGACTCTGGCTGCCTGGGAAATGGCCTTTGAAAACAATGACAGCCCCACGGCTCTTATTCTGACCCGTCAGGTGGTGAAGAGCCTTCCCGGCGAGAACCGCTACGAAGCCGCCAAGGCCTGCCGTAAGGGCGCATACATTGTAAGCGACAACACCGCCGCTGGCGAAAAGCCGGACCTGACCCTGGTGGCCAACGGTTCCGATGTTTTGCTGGAACATGAAGCTGCCGAGATCCTCCGTGCCGAAGGCAAGAAGGTTCGTGTGGTTTCTATGATCAGCCCGGCCCTGTTCCTTTCCCAGCCCAAGGATTTCCGCGACAAGATTCTGGTGCCCTGGACTCCGGTGTTCGCCCTGAGCAGCGGTCTTCCGGTGCTGTTCGACCGTGTGGTGGGCGGCTTCGGTAAGGCCTGCGGTCTGGAACGCTTCGGTGCTTCCGCTCCGGCCGGCGTGCTGGAAAAGGAATTCGGCTACGTGCCCGAGGCTGTGGTCAAGGCCGCCAAGGAATACCTGGCAGAATTCGCCCAGAACGTGGCAGATTTTAAGGCTAAGAATTAGTTAGAGGCTAGGATTTAGAGACTAGGATCTAGAGAGAAATTTAGGTCGCGGGTTGTCCGCGACCTTTTCTTTTTGCTTTTGCGCAAGTTCATGAGAATGTGGCGACTTGTCATTGCGAAGGGCCTTGGCCCTGAAGCAGTCTCTGTCCTGACTACTTTTTCTTCTTGCCCGGCGGGCTTGGCATGAATGGGCTGCCGCCACTGGTTTTGCCGGCTTCTGTGCGGGACTGGACTTCTTGCCCCACCACCACGGAATCGCCCAGCTCTAGGCCTGCAAGAATTTGCACGTTCACACCGTCGTTAAGGCCGGTGGTGACAGGGTGGGGGACCAGTTTGCCGTTCAGGTTTATCCAGACTTTGTCGCCGTCCGGTTTGGTCGGGCGGGTCATTCCTTTCTTCGCACCTTTTTGCGAGGCTTCTGGGAATCCGCCTGCGGCCGCATCTGGCGGTGGCGGCAGTCCTTCGGGCTTTGCAAAGGCGGTGCCGCCAGCAGGGGTGAACTTCAGGGCCTTTACCGGAATGGTGAGGGCGTTTTTCACTTCTTTGGTGACGATGGTGCAGGTGGCGGTCATGCCGGGGAGCAACTTGAGTTTCGGGTTCTTGGCGTTGATGACCACCGTGTAGGTGACCACGTTGCTTGTGGTGGTGGGGCTCAGGCGGACTTCTTGCACCTTGCCCGTAAAGGTTTCGTTCTGGAAGGCATCTACGGTGAAGGTGACCTTCTGGCCTTTTTTCACCGAGCCGATGTCCGCTTCATCTACGTCGGCCATGACCTTCATCTGCTTTAGGTCCTTGGCGATGACGAACAGGGTGGGCGTGCTCATGGAGGCGGCCACGGTCTGGCCTACATCTACGGCCCGCTTCAGCACCACGCCGTCAATGGGGCTCTTGATGGTGGCGTAGCTCAGGTTCAACTTGGCCTGGGCCACGTCGTTCTGGCTGCGCTCCAGGGCGTACTTGGCGGCGTTCATGTTGTATTCGGCCTGTTCCAGGTCAACGGCGCTGGCGCTGTTGGACTGAGACAGTGCCAAAATTCTCTGGTAGGTGTTGGCCTTGTACTGGTAGTCGATTTCGGCGGAATGGAGGGCGATTTCTGCCTGGTTCAGGGTGGACTGCAACTTGGACTTGTCCAGTTCTGCGATGACCTGGCCCTTTTTGACCTTGGAATTGAAGTCCACGAAGATTTCGGCGATGTCGCCTGAAACCTGGGTGCCCACTTCCACCTGGTCCACGGGTTCCAGGGTGCCGGTGGCGGAGATGACGGTGGAAAGGGTCAGCTTGGTCACGGGGGCGCTGACAGGGACGCCTACTTCGCTTGCCGCAGAATTTCTGAAGAAAAAGAACTTCACGCCTACGGCAATGGCCGCAAGCACAAGGAGAACGACGAGTATCTTCAGAAGTTTCTTCATGGGTCGGTTGCAAAAATAAAAAGTATTCTCGTGACTAACACAAACTTTGATGCCCCGGAACCGCAATCCGTTGCATTTTTTATATTACCACCTACCATTGAAGCGTCTTGTCTCCAGCAACCCTAAAGCCTACAACCTATAACTTCTAACCCCTAGATCCTAGCCCCTAGCCCCTAACTATGACCCGTATCGTAAAAAAAGATGACAGTGCCGAAGTCCGCCGAGTGACGTGGGTGGGGCTTGGCTGGAACGCAGCCTTGACGGTACTCAAGTTCCTGGCCGGTTTTTTCGGCGGGTCCCAGGCCCTGGTGGCAGACGCCATCCACAGCGCCTCTGACTTTGTGACGGACATTGCGGTTATCGTGGGGAGTCATTTCTGGAACTTGCCTCCCGATGCAGAACACCCTTACGGGCACCGGCGTTTCGAAACTCTCGTGACCCTGGGCATCGGGCTTTCGGTGGCCGCCGTGGGCGTGGGTCTCGGCTACAAGGCGGTCCAGACTCTTTTGCAGGGAGAGGGTGCACACCCCGAAACCGTGGTGGCGGTGATGGCGCTGGCTTCCATTGTTATCAAGGAAATTCTATTCCGCTATACCCGCGCCGAAGGGCGCAAGATTCGAAGCCAGGCCCTGGAAGCAAACGCCTGGCACCACCGTAGCGATGCCTTCAGTTCTATACCGGTGCTTATCGCGGTGGTCATTTCGCTGGTGTTTCCGCAACTCTGGTTTGCCGATGCGGTGGGAGCCTTGATTGTGGCCTTCTTTGTGCTGCATTCGGCCTACGAGATAGCCTCTCCGGGGGCTAGGCAGTTGGTGGACCAGGGGGCAAGCGAGCAGGTGGCCAAGAAACTTCTGGAAATCGCTCTCGGGCATTCGAAGGTGATGAGCGTTCACGGGTTCCGCACCCGCTATGTAGGGAGCGACCTGCATGTGGACCTGCATATCGTGGTGGATGCCCAGATGAGCCTGCTGGAGGCTCACGACGTGGCCGAAGAGGTGGAACAGTTGCTGATCCAGGCCGACGAGAACGTGGTGGACGCCTTGGTGCACGTGGACCCCTACGACCCTGCCCGCGCCGGCAAAAAGGACGAGTAGTCCATGAAAGCAATCCTTGTAGGCAACGGAACCATGGGCGGCCGCCATCGTGGCCGTTTCGAAGCCTGCGGTGTCTCTTTCGTGGGTGTTGCCGATAACGATGCCGAATTTGAAAAGATTACAGATAAAATAAATTTTGCGGATGGCGCACAGACTGTGGATTTTGCGGTCATTGCATCCCCGGCTACAACCCACTACCGCTACGCAAAATTCTTTCTGGAAAGGCGTATCCCCGTCTTTGTGGAAAAGCCCCTGGCCACTACCGCCGAACAGGCCCAGGAACTGGTGGACATGGCTACGGCGTCGGGGACGGTTCTTTTTGTAGCTCAGTCGGAATGTTTCAACCCCATCTTCCTGAACTTTCGCAAGCACTTTTTGGCGGAACTGAACGAACGGTGTGCCGACGTTACGGCTGGTGAAATCGCCGCGACGGACGGGCACGGCTGCGATACGGCTGGTAATGAACCGTGTCGGGGCGTGCATCTGGAATTTAGGCGCGAACACCGGTATTCCAGCCGCTGTCGCGATGTAAGCGTGATGCTGGACTTGCTTGTTCACGACCTGAGCATGTTCCTTACCATGTTTCCCTATGGTGATGTCCGTGTTGAAAGCAGGAATGAATCGCCTGACGGGAATTATGCCCAAGCGAAACTGAAGGTAGTGAGCGGGTCTTTCGCCGGAGCCTCTGCGGATTTTGTCGTTGACCGTGAAAGTGCTGCGGATCTTCGAAACATCACGGTGAATTTTGCCCGGAATGGCGAATTGCCGTCATCGAACTATACAGTAAGCCTTGCCCGGTACACGCCAGATGGCGAAATCGCCCACGTGCCCGATTCCCTGGACAACGAACACCGGTTCTTCTTGAAATTGCTGGCTGGTGCCTGCGGGGAGTGGGGCCGGCGTGCCGCCCAGAACGCCGCGGATTGCGTGAAGTTCGCAACAGTAAAATAAAAGAGCGTAAAAAAAAGTCCCGCGAACCATCGCGGGACTTTTGATATTCTTGTCTGGATCCTTCGGGCACTTCGCACCCCCAGGATGACACTAGACCTGCATTTTTTTGCCGGTCCGACCAGCGCCACTCACACCTCAAAGGCGCGGAGCGCCGACCTCGAACCTCTTACAGCTTGATGCTGCAGGGCTTGGCGTGCCAGATTTCTTCGGCGTACTGCTTGATAGTACGGTCGGAACTGAACTTGCCCATGCGGGCCACGTTGAGGATAGCCTTCTCGGCCCAGGCCTTCTTGTTCTGGTATTCCTTCGCCACCTTGGCCTGCATGTCCACGTAGCTACGGAAGTCGGCGCAGAGCATGTAGGGATCGTGGGTGAGGAGTTTGTCTGCAATGTGCTTGAACAGTTCCGGACGGTCGGGGCTGAAGAAGCCGGAACCAATCAGGTCGATGACGCGGCGCAGGTCGTCGTCCTTCTCGTAGAAGTCACGGGGACGGTAGCCCTTGGCCAGCAGGTCAGTGACTTCTTCAACGGTAAGGCCGAAGATGAAGATATTCTCGTCGCCCACTTCTTCCTTCATTTCCACGTTGGCGCCGTCCAGCGTACCGATGGTGAGCGCGCCGTTCAAGGCGAACTTCATGTTGCCGGTACCGGAAGCTTCGGTGCCTGCGGTAGAAATCTGTTCGGAAAGGTCTGCTGCCGGAATAATCTTCTCGGCGAAGGACACGCGGTAGTTCTCCAGGAACACCATCTTGAGCTTGCCCTTGCAAACCGGGTCGGCGTCGATGATGGCGGCCACGGCGTTGGCGAGGCGGATAATCTGCTTGGCCATCCAGTAACCGGGAGCGGACTTACCGCCGATCATGATGGTGCGGGGCATGATTTCCTTGCCGTCCTTCAGCTGGATATACAGGTGGATGGCATGCAAGATGTTCAGCAGCTGGCGCTTGTATTCGTGAATGCGCTTCACCTGCACGTCGAAGAACGTGTTGGTGTCCACGTCCACGCCCTGGGTTTCCTTCAGGTACTTGGCCAGGCGTTCCTTGTTCTGCTTCTTGACCGCCATGAATTCCTTCTGGAAGGCGGCGTCCTTGGCGAACTTTTCCAGTTTCTTCAGGTCGTCCAGGTCCTTCACCCAGCTGTCGCCAATCTTCTTGGTGATGAGTTCGGACATGGCGGGGTTGGCCTTGCGGACCCAGCGGCGCGGCGTCACGCCGTTGGTCTTGTTGTTGAACTTTTCGGGCCACAGCTCGTAGAAGTCCTTGAAGAGGGTGGTCTTCAGCAGGTCAGAGTGGAGGGCGGCCACGCCGTTCACGGCAAAGGAACCCACGATGGAGAGGTAGGCCATGCGGACCATCTTGCAGCCGCCTTCTTCGATAAGGCTCATGCGGGCAAGGCGGTCGTTGTCGCCGGGCCACTTCATGGAGACCATGCGGAGGAACCGGGCGTTGATTTCGTAGATGATCTGCAAGTGGCGGGGCAGCAGGTTCTCGAACAGGCTGACGGGCCACTTTTCCAGAGCTTCCGGCATCAGGGTGTGGTTCGTGTAGGCGAAGGTGTGGGTCACAATGTCCCAGGCCTCGTCCCATTCCAGACCTTCGATGTCCAGGAGGATACGCATCATTTCGGCGATAGAAATTGCCGGGTGGGTGTCGTTCAGCTGGATCGCCACCTTCTCGGGGAACTTCTTCCAGTCGTTCTTGTGGAGCTTCTTGAAACGCTTGATGATATCCTGCAGGGAGGCGGAGCACAGGAAGTACTGCTGCTTCAGGCGCAGTTCCTTGCCGTTCATGGAGGAATCGTTGGGGTACAGCACCTTGGAGATGGTCTCGGAAAGTTCCATGTCCTGCACGGCGGCGATGTAGTCGCCGTTGTTGAAGTAGCTGAGACCGAAGTCGTCCGTCGATTTGGCGCTCCAGAGACGCAGGTTGTTCACGGTGTTGTTCTTGTAGCCCGGAATCGGAGTGTCGTACGGCAGGGCCAGCACGTAGTCCTTGGTTTCCCAGCGGTTGCGGAGCTTGCCGTTTTCGTCGGTCCAGCTCACCACGTAGCCGTAGAAAGGCACCTTGATGGCGTTGGCCGGGCGGGCGATTTCCCAGGGGTTCGGCAGGCGCAGCCAGTTGTCGGGCTGTTCTTCCTGCTCGCCGTTCACGATCTTCTGGCTGAACATACCGTATTCGTAGCGGATGCCCATACCGGTGGCGGGCAGTTCCAGAGTGGCCATGGAATCCAGGAAGCAGGCGGCCAAGCGGCCGAGACCGCCGTTACCGAGACCCGCGTCCACTTCCTGCTCGCGGAGTTCTTCCAGGGTCATGCCCAGTTCGTCCAGGGCTTCTACCACGGCCTGTTCCACATCCAGGTTCAGCACGGAGTTGCCGAGGGTACGGCCAATCAAGAATTCCAGGGACAGGTAATAGACGCGCTTCACGTCTTTCTCGTAATAAGTCTCCTGGGTCTTGATCCAGCGGTCCACCAGACGGTCGCGCACGGCGTAAGCCACGGCCAGGAACTTCTCATGGTCGGTGACGGTGTCCATGCTGCGGGCCAGCGTGTGGTTGATATGGTCGGTGAACGCCTTGCGGAAGGATTCCGCGTCGGTTCCGAGAACCGGGGCTTCTACAGCCTTCTTAGATGCTTTTGCCATAAAATTAAGCCTATGGTTTTAGGGTTGAAAATTCACGAGGGAAAATTTAGAAATCTTTGCCTGGATATGGGCGGGCCCCGCTTCGCGGGTCGGGCCCTTGCGCTATAAAAAGGCCTAATGTTCGCCCTGCTCACCGGCCTTTTTTGCGTTCAAAAGGGGCACATGCCCCTTTCGAATGGCACAGCCACTTCACGCCCTCCCGCAAAAGCAAGAAAAAATTAAATTAAGGAAAACAAACACGAGGAAATTATGGACTGGAGCAAAAATACAATCAAGTTTTTAAGTGCTGCCTGCATCGCCGGATTTTTAATTTCGGCCACTGCCTGCGGAGACGATTCCTCAAGCGGATCTCCCGCAGACCCGAATACAGAACAGACTTCTGGATCTTCTTCGGGAACAGAATCGGGTGACGGGGCAGGAACCGAGCAATCTTCCACAAGCGAAGCGGCGATATCTGCAACTATTACCACGGAAAGGTCCTTGTCCGTGGTTGCCGACAGCAATGGGTTTTTCGACGTAGCCGATATCTACAAGGCCGCTCCGTCTAGTTATAAGATAGCCTTCGTGCTGCGCCATGCGGAACGTGAATCGGGCCTTGGGCAAGAATCTCCCTTGACCGAAGTAGGGGTGCAGCAGGCGATTGATCTTGGAAAAAAACTTGCAGGTGGAGATGAGTCGTTCTATTATGCTTCTACGGACTTTATCCGTACTCGCGAAACGTGTAATAATATCGCCAAAGGCCGGGGAGAGACGGCTAGTGTTACGGAAACCCAGGCCGACTTGCTGAACGGAAGTTATTTCTTGACAGTTTCTTCGGATAGCCTGGATTCTTTTTCCAGTTTGATTGGCGGAAGTTGGAAAATAATAGCCGTATATGCTTATGGAGAAGATTACTATGCTCAAGAGATAGCGCCTCTTTTTTATGACCTTTTTGAACGGGGAAGCCAGTTTGTCATGGAAAATGTCGTTGCCAACATGAACCAATGGAAACGGGTCAGCGTTCTTGTTACACATGATCTTCTCATAGAGCCTCTTGTGGTTTATGCAAGTAACAGGACTGCCGATGTGAACTTCTACAAAACCAGGCGCTGGGTGAATTACCTGTCTGGAATAGCCGTAGTGGTCAACGCAGATAATCAGGTGGAACTGTATCCTGTTCGGGGCACAGATGTCGGGTTCATGATGCAGTCCAAGACGAATCCCAACGCTACGAGACCGGCGGCTAATACGCCGACAACTGAAGAATAAAACGGCGGTATGAAAGTAGCACTTCTTGGTTCTACCGGTCTTGTGGGGAAAAACGTTTTGAGCCTGCTTGCACGGCTTTCGCAGGTAGTGCATGTCTATTGCCCGGTGCGAACCGTGCCAGATTTACAAGCTCTTGGAATAACCAAGGGAGTTTCCAAGATACACTTTGAACCGGTAGATTTTGAACAAGCGAGCGGGACCTACCGCCAGGTCCTTATGGCTGGATTTCTCGGTTGCGATGCTGTTATATGCTGCCTCGGCACGACTAAAAAGCAGGCGGGCAGCAAAGTTGCACAAGAAAAAGTGGATGTCCGGCTTCCTCTTTCGCTGGCGGCCATTGCAAAAAGTGCAGGAGTCAAGAATTTTCTGTGCGTCAGCGCCCAGGGGGCAGACAGCCATTCGCCTTTCTTCTACAACCGTCTCAAGGGCATGCTAGAAGAAGGCCTTACCATGATGAATTTCGAGACGCTTACCCTGGTGCGTCCCTCCCTGCTTTTGGGCAAGCACAAGGACAAGCGCTTTGGCGAAGAACTTCTGCAAAAGACCATCGGGGCCCATCCGGAATGGATCCCGGCCTATGTGCGGCCTGTTCACGCCGAAACCGTAGCTGCCCATCTGGTAGCATCCCTCTTGAAACCGCCTACGGACCATATCTGCGCAACCGACGGCGTCAAGGGCAAGCGAATCATCTACAACCGCATACTCGCCCAGACGAAAGTGGCTGAACTTTTTTAGAGACGTCCGATAAAAATTTTACCCTTCCAGCTTGTTCTTCAAGTAGTGCCTTGAAGTCCAGGCGAAGTAGAGGATATCCGCAATCACCAGCGCCACGGCGCAGGCCAAGAATACGGGCTGGTGGTTGCCGAAATGTCCCGCCATGGAGCCACCCGCCAAAATACCTGCCCCAATGCCGATATCCCAGCCGGAGAGGTAGGTGCTGTTGGCCGTGCCCCGCTGGTCGTGGCGGGCCAGGTTCACGCACATGGTCTGGTAACCGGGGAAGATGAGCCCGAGGCTTGTGCCAATCAGGAATGCCGCCACAAAGAAGGTGATGGGGGAGTGGCTGAAGGCCAAGATAAAGTAGGCCACTACGTTCAGGGTCATGCCCGTACCCACCAGGTGAATCAGGTAGCCCTTGTCGATGAGCCGCCCCGTCATTACCCGGTTCAAAATAAGGCCTGCCGCAATCAGGGCGTAGAACCAGCCGGAGCCGTCGATGCCCAGTTCCTGGGCGTAGAGCGCAATGTAGTTGGTCACGGGCCCGTAGGCAAAACCCACGAAGATAAAGTTTGCAAACTGCGGGACGGCGCGGGTCAAGAAAAACCGGTCCAGCGAAAGGGGCGCGTGGGGCTTTTTCTCCTTGCGGGGAACGTTTAAAGTCTGCACCAGGACAAGGCCGATGACGCACAACGCGATGGAAATGATAAACACGATGGTGTCACCGAAGGCCTCGTACAGGAACATGCCGGTCATGGGGCCTGTGGCGAACGCCAGGTTCACGCTGATGCCGAAGTAGCCGATACCTTCGCCGCGACGGCTCGCAGGCAGGGCGTCAATGGCTACCGTGTTGCTCGCCGTGCTGGAAATCCCGAAGAAAAGTCCGTGGGCAAAACGCACAGCGGCAAGGATGGGCAAGAAGGCCACCGTCTTGTAGCCTAGAAAGCACGCGGTAAAGGCGAAGAACGTCCAGAAGTACAGAGGCTTACGGCTGAGGGTATCCACCAAAAATCCGGCGAAGGGCCTGCAGGCGAGCGCCCCGATGGTGTAAAGGGAGATGATGAAACCTGCGGTGGCGTTGTCGGTCTGGAATTTCTCGATAATGTAGAGGGGCAGAATCGGCAGCAACTGGTAAAAACTGAAAAACAGCAAAAAGTTCGCGGCGGCCACCGTCACGAAGTTCCGGGTCCAGAGGGCGGGCTTGCTTGTGGAGACTTCTTCAGAATACATCATCTCTCGTCTACTTTCGTTCCAGCATCACGATGGTTTCCAGGTGCGGCGTTCCGGGGAACAGGTCCAGGGGCTGCACTTCGCGCACGCGGTAGCCATAACGTTCCCATTCCTTCAGGGAGGCGGGAATCTCGTCGGTGCCGCAGAACACGTGGGCGATGCGTATTGGCTTTCGCATGGCAAGGGCGTGAATCACGCCGGGTTCGCAGCCCTTTCGGGGCGGGTCCAGCAGGATTTTTTCGGGCTCGTTCGGCACGGGTCGCGGAAGCCTTGTCTGCACGAATTCTTCGTCAATCTTTCCGGCGATAAACCGGTAAGTTTTTTTGAGGTGTCTGGCCGAAGCCTTCGCGCAGTCGATGGAAGGGCCTTCCCATTCCACACCCAGAACGTCCTTGGCGGCTTCGCCCAGGGCAAAGCTGAACAGGCCGTAACCGCAGTACAGGTCCAGAAAGTGGTCTTCTTTACCGAGGCTGAGCAGGCGGCTCGCCGCCTTGATGAGGTTGTGTATCTGGCTTTCGTTAATCTGGCTGAAACCGGTTACGGGGTAGCGGAGGCTGAACTTGCCGAGAGGGAGCGAAAGTTCCCGCGGGCCGTAAAGCTGCTTGAAGTTCAGGCCTTCGGTAGGGCGTTTGGATTCCAGGTAGTAATCCGATTCGGTGGTATCCACGTAGGCGTGTGCCGCCGTCACGTGGAAGGGCGATTTTTGCAGGGCGTCGGCAATCAGTTTCAGCTTGCGCACGATGCTGGCGTCAATCTTCTTGATGTTGAAAATCACCACCCGGTACTGGTAGGTGCCGCGAATGATAATCCAGTTTAGGGCGTAGGCCAGGGGCTTGTAGGCCGGCGTAATCAACTTTTCAAACAGAAAGTCATAAATACGGTTGTGTTCGTCGGGCTCCAGCAGGGAATCCTGACGGTCGAACTGCAGGTTGCCCGGTTCCATGTGCACGCGTCTCTTGCTGGTGGTACGGTAGCCGCGGGGCATGGGGCTGGCCACCAACTTCTGGGGGTTGCCGGCCAGGCGGTTCACGTCCCAGAATTCCCGGATGGCGGCATCCTTGACGCGGAGCTCGTCCTTGTAGTCCAGCATGGCAAGGGATTCCCCGCGGAGGGAATCGGCTTCGCGGGTGTAGTTCGGAATCTGGTGGGCAATGGCTTGTTCGAATAGCATGGGGTAGGGGCTAGGATTTAGGGGTTAGGAGCTAGGACTTCGGGACGCAAATCTAGAAAAATAAGAGGATAAAAAAAGGCGGACTTGCGTCCGCCCCATTGAGTTACTTGGTCGTTATCTTAAGGGTTCGTATATTCCGGAGCGTTGGAATTAACCGCTTTGACCGTGGGGCAGGTCAAGGTTACCGAAGTGTTTTCTGCGGTGGTAACCTTGACTGTGGGGCTTGCGGTTTGGCCTTTTTCGGCAAATGTCATTGTTGCGCTGCCCGTGGTACTTGTGACCTCTGTCCAAGCGTAGGACGTAATGTCTGCAAGGGCGTGGCACCCGCTTACGGTCCAGGTGACGGTTACATCACCATCGCCAACATCCGGGGTGGTTTCGCTGGCTTCGCAGGTGCAACCTGTCAGCGGAGCGCCAGTCACTTGCACGCTTCCGCAGTTGATGGTCTTTTCGCCCAGTTTGACCGAGGCGGAGAAGTTCCCGGTGGTTGAGTATGTTGCAGTCGCTGTCTTTCCGTCGGAACCGCACTTGCCGCTAGACGATGCCGGGGTGGCGCCATTCAATGTCCAGTCGCAAGTGGAATTTTTAACAAAATTCTGATATTCCATCACTTCGGTTACTGTGCTACCACTAGCAAGTGTTGCCGGCGTGAAAACCCAGTTTACCGTCTCTCCCTTGTAAATGCTGGTCTTGCTGGGGGAGCAAGTTCCGTCGGGGGTGCGCTTGATTTTCCAGCTGTAGGTGCCTGCCCCGGAAATGTCGGTGCAGACGTACTTTTCGCCGTTATTGGCTTCGCTCTCTTCATTCAGACGAGCCTTCGTGCATCCACCCATGCCCAGATTGCAATCATTGTAGTCGCCCTGACGCCAGGCGTCACCGTCATATACATAGCAGGTGCTGCTGTAAACATCTCCCTGTCTGGCGTCTCCGTCTTTGCCCGCTTCCCAGCCGTAGGTATCGTATTCGATTTGCTTGGCTTCGGTCCATTCGCCGTCCTTGCAGATATACCAGGTGTTTTTAACCTTACCTACAGAATCTGCCGTAGCTTTCACGCAACCGCCCAGCACGGATTCGATTTCATCTGCGACATTCCATTTCTTGCCGTTGAACACATAGACGGTGTCCGTCACGTCGCCTTTCTTGATGTCTCCTTCGGTGGCGTCTTTCCAGCCGTAGGTGTCTTTCTCCATGGTGGAGGCTTCTTCCCAGCTATTGTCCTTGCAAATGTACCAGCTCTTGTCGCTGCCCTTTCCGACGGTCCCTTCCTTGGCTTCGGTACAACCGTCCAGTTCCAGGCTGCAGTCGGAATCGTTGGCGTCACGCCACGCGCCTTCTTCAAACACGTAGCAGTTGGTGGTGACGGAGTCGCCATAGCGGGATTCCCCTTCTTTTCCGGCTTTCCAGCTGTGGGTGTCCTTCGAGAAGTCGGTGGCCTCCATCCAGGCGCCATCAAGGCAGATGAACTCCATGTCCTTCAGGGCGCTAGAAGAATTGCCGTTCTTCTTGACTTCGCCTTCACGCTTGCTGTTGCAGGTGCCCAGCTTGAAGTTTTCCCACCAGAAGCTGTTCACGTACTTCTCGAATGCGGGAACCTTGTCGGAGAGTTCCCAATCCTCGATGTTCTTGCGGATGCTAGCAAGGCCTCCCTTCAGGCTGGTTTTTGCGGCCCAGTCGGCGATGGCGGTCTGAACCTTTTCGTTGTCCCACACGCCGTCGGCCTCGATGTCGCTGGCGTAATCCGCCAATCTCTTGCTGAAGGCCCCTTCCTTCAGGTCGCTTTGCATCAAGGTGCTGATGGCAAGGAGGGCTGCGCTTCCGTCGCTCGTGCCGAAGATGTTCATGTCTTCGGAATTTCCGAAATCGCCCTGGATTCCGAAGGAGGCGAGAATTTCATTTTCGGCCTGTTCCTTCGCCTTCTTGACGGTAAGGTCGTTGTTCTTCAGCAGGTAGAGGGAACGCTCGTGCTCCAGGTGGGTGAGCAGGTTCACGTTTACCTGGCTGCGGTTGCTCAGGTCTGTAAAGGCGTAAAGCGTCACCTGGGATTCGGATTCCTTGCCGGTCACTTCGTTGAGGTAGAAACCGTTGGCCTTCAGCAGGGCGAATTGGGATTCCAGGTTGATCACATCGACGGAGAATTCCCCGCGGTCGCCCTTGATCTTGCCTTCGTAACTGCGGCCGGTCTGGGCGAGGGTCTTGCCCTCCAGTTCCTGCACGGTCACGCTGGCCCCTTCTACGAAGGGCCCCTTCTGGGACACGCCGGAAATCGTCTTGTTCTCAATGGTGACGATTTCTTCGGCAATGATTTCACCGTCCTCGACAGAACCCCCGGCCATGCCGCCAGAGCTGCCGTCGTCTCCGCAGGCCGCAAAAATGCAGGCGGTGGAAAGGGATAATTTTAGGAGCTTGTTCATTTTCTCCTCCTTTGGTTAAAGGGGTTGTTTTAAAGGTGTCGCCATATTGGTCAGCGGGAACAGCTGCATGTTCAGGCGGTAAACTTCTTCGGTCTTGGCGCTTTCGGTGGCAATGGCCACGATACGGCGACGGCACTCGGCCAGTTCCTCTACAATTTTGGCGTAGGCTTCGCGGGTTATACCTAGAGTCAAACCGGTAATGTTACGGTCTTGGGCGGGGTCGTTTTTTAGGGTATCGACGGCGAGTTCCGCCATTTGCACCTGCAGGTCGTGGGCCACGGCTTTCTGGACGGTCTTGGTGCTGCGGGAGGGGTGGCTCATGCGGAGCGAGCGGTCGGCCTGCCGGTAATGGCCTTGTTCGTCTTGGGTCAAGTAGCCCGCCTCCTGTAAAAAGTCCAGAATCTCCCGGACCTCGCCGGTCTTTACGCGGTAACGGGTAGCCCTGGAAATCTCTTTCGGGGTCGCGCCATCCATGGCGGGAGCGAGTTCACGGATAAGGGAATTCTTCCACGACTTGAAAAATTGGTATTCCTCGGCGGTGACCAGCTTCACCTTGTGGATGCGGGCCAGCTCAGCGATTTCTTCCAGGATGCCCTTCTTGTCGCTTTCCTTCTTTGCGTTGTCCAGGGCCACCAGCTTGCAAAAGAAGGTGGACTCGAAACCGGCAAGACCCATGGCGCTTGCCACTTGCGGGGCGGAACGCTCCCCCAGGTTTTTCTTGCCTTCGCAAACATATTGCAAAAAGACGGGGGAAGAAAGTCCGGCGCTCTCCGCAAATGAGGCCCACGAAAAACCCTTGCGGGCCTTTCTCTCTTCGTAATAATCCCGGATGCATTCCCGGTAGTTGATGTATTCGATAATGGGTCTCATGCCTCCAAATATATACTCTAAAAAATTATTTTGCAATAGCTGGAATATAAAAAACTTAAAGTTTATCTAAAAATAGCCAATTTTTGCAAAAATTTGCAAAAATTTTTATAAGGATGGAATATGCTTGACGAAAATAATCTTTTTTGCTAAAAATTATAGTTTTAGATATGGAATGGGTTTATTTCTTGTCTAAATCTTTGTTGGAATTAAAGATTTAGATGAAAAATATTGTAAATTTCATCTAAAAGTTAAATATTTTTATATATTTAGACAAGAAATCTTAAAATAGGGACTTAAGTGCGCATTATCGGTAGGAAAAAGGAAATCCGCAGGCTTGACCGGTTCGTCGAATCCAAACGCTCCGATTCTGTCGTGGTCTATGGCCGCCGCCGCGTGGGCAAGACATACCTGATTCGGGAATATTTCGACAACACTTTCGACTTTCAGGTGACGGGCATTTGTGACGGCAGCAAGGAAATGCAGCTTGCCAACTTCGGCCTCGCCCTGCAAAAATACTTTGGCGAGTCGCGAGTTCCCAGGACTTGGCTTGACGCGTTTTCGCTTTTGCAGGCGGGGCTAGAAAAAAAGAATACCGGCGAAAAGCTGGTCGTGTTCTTTGACGAAATGCCGTGGATGGATTCCCAGAAATCCGACTTCTTGAGAGCGTTCGAAGTCTTCTGGAACGGCTACGCCGCCTGGGACAACAACATTTTGCTGATTGTATGCGGTTCGGCAACCACATGGCTCACAGACAACATCTTGAACAATGTCGGCGGACTTTACAACCGCGCCACGGGCCGCATTTTCCTTGAACCGTTTACTTTGGGAGAGGTTGAAGAGTTCTTGAAAGACAAGGGTATCGTCTGGAACCGCTACGACATCATCCAGCTTTACATGGTCATGGGAGGAATCCCGTTCTACTTGAGCCACCTGCAAAAGGAACTATCCCTGGCACAGAACATCGACGAACTCTTTTTCAAGCCGCACGGAAAGCTCTGGAACGAGTTCAGCAACCTTTACGCGACGTTGTTCAAAAACGCGGATGCGCACATCAAGGTCGTGGAGGCGCTTTCCCAAAAGAACAAGGGGCTCACCAAGAAGGAAATTTCAGGAGCGACAAAGTTGCCCGAAAACGGGACACTTACAAAGATTCTCGAAAATCTTTCCAATTCAGGATTCATTCGCCCCTACAACCACTACGGCAACAAGAAGAAGCTGACGACTTACCAGCTCGCCGACTACTACACGCTTTTTTACTTCCGTTTTTTGAAAGACCAGAACGGCAAGGACGAGAACTACTGGCAGAATACGCTGGACAATCCGGCGAAGCGGGCGTGGTGCGGGTATTCCTTCGAGCAGGTCTGCAAGGACCACATCGACAAAATCAAGGACAAGCTTGGCATCGCGGGTGTCCTTACCGAAAGATCGTCGTGGTCCAGCAAGGTGGAACCCGGTGCACAGATTGATTTGGTCATCGAACGCCGCGACAGAATCATCGACCTGTGCGAAATGAAGTTTTCCCAGTCCGAATTTACGGTTGACAAGGAATACGACCTGATTCTTCGAAACAAGGTGGAGACTTTCAGGACGGAGACCAAGACCAAGAAGGCCCTGCACCTGGTCTTTATCACCACCTACGGGCTAAAACGCAACATGTATAGCGGCATCGCCCAGACCGAAGTCAAGGGCGACGACCTGTTCTAGAATTATCGCATAAGGAGCGGCGTCCTCAAGAGGATTTTTTTGGCAAGTCCCTTGATGCACTTCTCCCAATCCCCGGTTGTCATGGCGTAGGTGAACCTGCTTCTTTGCGACTGGCGGCCGAAAGCAAGCCTGTCTCCTGTTTTGGCATCATAAAAGGCGTAATCTGACGAAACCCATAATGCATTTTCGGTATAGTAGTTGTTGATATTGTTGATATTGTCTCCATTCATGTTTTGGTTGGTATTAGGCATGGTGGTTTGGAAACCGTGGTGCATATAGGTGTCTTCGCGCCGTGAGAAAACGATATTCGATAGAACTAGATAGACCCCGTCGCCCTCCATATCTTTAAATGCCGGGACGACCAAGCTTGTGTCCTGAATTTTAGCGGTGTCAGGAACAACTTGATTTGTTTCTGCTTTCGTTAGTGTGAATTGAACTGAATTTCTCGCAAACAGGTCCAAATATTTTTTTAGTTCGGGGTTGAACCATTCGTCAAAATTTTCCGCATAATCCTTTAGGTCGTCCTCCAGGTCATCTTGATTCTCTATTACCGGTTCGGTGTAAACAACGAAAACGTTTGTGGGTTTTTCTGTCCATGTGGGTTCCACAAAAAAATTGGGGACACGGGGAGCACAACCGAAAAGAACTATGGAAAACGCAACAAGAGCGATTTTGCAAAATGAATTCATGGGGTTCTCCTTTTTTTTTGCAGTATAATTTAACAAATGATTCCAGAAGCTTGCGGGGGTGTTAGGGGGTGTCCCCCTAGGAGACCTTTGGACACTTGGCCTTTTATACGACTCTTAGTGCTTTAGCACTTAGTGGAGTTATGCCCTTTGGGTAAGGCCTTAGTGTACATGGCCACCTTTAGGTGGTGGGGTAGCGGCCCTTCGGCCCCTCGACAAGCTCGGGGACCTTACTCCGGTTGGCGAGCCTGTCGAGCCACAGGGACCTTTGTCACAGAGACTGACGATGGAAGCGAGGGGGAGGCTTCCCCCTTGGGTAAAAAAAGAACCCCTCCGAAGAGGGGTCCTAGAGCGGCGGACCGGGATCGAACCGGCAACCATTAGCTTGGAAGGCTAAGGCTCTACCATTGAGCTACCGCCGCGAGCAAGCACAATTATACAAAAATCGGGCGTTTTTTAAAGGGGTTGGCCCAAAACTTGTTGGAAATTTTTCTGAATCTTACTAAATTTTGCCCCACATTAACCTTATACCGAGGAGCTTACTTGTATCCCAATCCGCGCGACCGCCGCATGCCCAACCGTCAGAGTGACGGAACTCGTATCAACGAGGACATCCACATTTCGCCCATTCGACTGGTGAAGGAGGACGGCGAGGCCGTCATCATCGAGACGAGCAAGGCGCTGCAGATGGCAAAGGACGCCGGACTGGACCTGGTGGAGGTGTCTCCCAACGCCAAGCCGCCGGTATGCCGCATCATCAACTACGGCAAGTTCAAGTTCGAGCAAATCAAGAAGGCCAAGGCCGCCAAGGCGAAGCAGCACGTGGTGAAGTTGAAAGAAATCAAGATGCACCCGAAGACTGCCGAGAACGACTACCAGTACCGGATCAAGCAGGCCTCCGAGTTCCTTCAAGACGGTATGAAGGTGAAACTGATTATGCAGTTCCGTGGGCGCGAAATGGCGCACATGGACTACGGCAAGCGCCTGATGGAGCGCGCTAAAGAAGAGTTGCTCCAGTTTGGCGATTTGGAAATGGATTCACGGGTGGAAGGCAACACCATGCTCTCTATCTATGGTCCAAAACGCGGTGCAGGCTCTGCTAAAAAGCAGGACCAGGCACCAAAGCCCGTAACCGAGCCAAAGGCAGCAGGTGAGGCTTCAACTTAAACCCAAGAGGTAAAAATGCCTAAAATGAAAACACACAGCGGTGCAAAAAAGCGCTTCCGCGTGACTGGCTCCGGCCACGTCAAGTTCAAGCGTGCTGGTATGCGCCACATTCTTGCCAAGATGACCACCAAGCGTAAGCGTAACCTGCGTAAGGGCGCTCTCGTTAAGAAAGTCGATGTTTACCATGTCAAGCGTCTGCTTGTCCAAGCATAAGGAGTGTAAGAATGCCACGCGCTAAAACCAGAGTTCCTTCCCGCGAACGCCGCAAAAAAATCCTCAAGGCCGCCAAGGGTTTCTATGGCCGTCGCAAGAGCAACCTCCGCCTTGCCATTGACGCCGTAGCCCACGCCGGTCAGTATGCCTACGCTCACCGCCGCGACAAGAAGGGCGATTTCCGCACTCTGTGGATCACCCGCTTGAACGCTGCTGTCCGCGAACACGGCATCAGCTACAGCCAGTTCATCTTCAAGCTTTCCAAGTCGGGCATCCAGCTGAACCGCAAGGTCCTTGCTGACATGGCCGTCGCCGATCCTGAAGCATTCGCCAAGGTCGTGGAAACCGTGAAGGCTGCTTAATAGCTGAACAAACGCGAGAAATTGCACCCTGCTCCTAATCGGGCGGGGTGCTTTTTATTTGAGTTGGTTAAGGCGTCGGCCTTTCTCGTTAAAAGAAATCCACGTCCAGCTTGGTCTTTTTGCGGCCGGCGGGCTCGATGACCGCGGCGGAGAACTTGGCGGAGTCGAACAGGCGGTTCACCGTCTCGACAACTTCGCCTTCGGTCATGTTCTTGATAATCCGCTCGCTTTCTTCCATGGTGCGGAACTCTCCCAGGTGCAGCATCTGTTCCGCCATACGGACCACCCGCTTCTCCGGGCTGTCTGCCCCCAGGTACATGCCGCCCAAAATGTTCGTCTTGGTCCGCTCGAATTCCCCTTTCTTGAAACCATGCTTCAAGAAATTGCGGGTCTCGTCTAGCGAAAGTTCCATAGCCGTTTTCAGCTGTTGTGGTTCCGTCGCCAGAGAAACTCCCCAGTCGGTGCAGTCCCGATAGATGTCGGCGGTGGAATACACGGAGTAGGCAAGTCCCCGGTCTTCGCGGATTTTCTGGAATAAGCGACTGGCCATGCCGGCCCCCATGGCCACGTTAAAGAGCGATAGGGCGCAGCGCCCCCGCTCGTCCATCAGGCTGCGGTCAAAACTGAGTCCCCAAAAGAGGTTGGACTGGGCGATGTCCTGTTTCTGCACCACCTTCACGCTATTGTGGGCTTTGTAAACGTCTGCAGGCAGGGGACCCCGTGTCTTTTTGCAGGCGAATTTTTCTGCACAAAGTCGAACAAGTTCTTCGTGGTCTACCTTGCCCGAGGCGCACACCAGCAAGGGAATTTCGTCAATCACTTGCTTTTTGTACCTGAGCATCTGTTTGTGGGTGAGAGCGTTCACCTGCTTGATGGTTCCCGTGATGGAGTGGGCGATTCCCGAACCCTTGAAATGGATGGCGTTGAAGATGTCGCCTACGATTTCTTCGGGAATGTCGTCGTAACTGTGAATCTCCTCGATAATCACCCGGCGTTCCTTTTCCATCTCGCTTTTGTCCATGCGGGGGTTCATGAGCATGTCAGCGATAACATCGACGGCAAGCGCCAAATGGCTCCGCTCAATTTGTGCATAAAAGCCGGTCTCTTGTCTGGTGGTATAGGCTTCCAGGTTCCCGCCCTTGTCTTCGATGGCCCGGGCGATTTGAAGGGCGCTGCGGTTCTTGGTGCCCTTGAATACCAGGTGCTCGTAAAAGTGGCTCAGGCCGTATTCGTCCCTTGCCTCGTGGCGGCTGCCCCGTGGGACCCAGACGCCTACTGCGACGGAATAAGCGTGGGGCATGTAGTCGGTGAGAATGGTGATGCCGTTTTCAAGTTCGGTCTTTTTAACGAGTTGTTTCATTAACAGGTTGTAGGTTATAGGTGGTAGGGGCTAGGATCTAGGGGCTAGGATCTAGGGTTTAGTAAAGCGGGTCTCAAGAAACGTCATCCTCGCGGTCATTCTGGAGCGCAGCGATAGAAACTGCGATAGAATCACGAGGATCCGCTAGACGTTGGTATTTGGCTGGGAACAAGCGCATAGTTTTGTTATTGCGTTTTGTAAGGAGTCCAACGGGTTTTCCGTGGTCATGATTTCCGGGAATGCATCGACTACCTGTTGCCATTTTTCAGGATAGTTTCCGCATTTCAGGTAGTAGACGCCGCTTAGCAAGGGCGAGAGTTCCTGCAGGTAGTCGGTGGCATTCGGCTTGGCGTCAAGACGCCTACGGAACAGGAAAGCGTTCCATTCCCGCAGGCACTGCGCCGCAAGAGCACCCCTGCTGGGGTTGAACCCTTCCAAAGGAGCGATACCGCACAGGACCTGGTTCCGGCAGGACATTTCCAGAAATTCCAGCGGAAAAGTTTCCAGGTTCGAAAGGATCTCGGCACTGGAAAAAACATAGGAGAATTCCACTCCTTCGCGTCGAGCCTTCTTGCTCCAGGATTTGAGCTTGTCGACCTCCGTAGCAGAAGCGTCTTTCAATATGAATGCCACGGTCCAGGGCCTTTCCAGGGCGCTGAAGCCTTCTTCCAGACAGTCTCCGTAAAGGAACGCCGAAACCAGGTTTTCCCCGAAGGTTTCCGTAAATCTGTCGGGCCAGGGGGATTGCTTTAATTCCTGAACACTCAATATTCTTTTCATAAAAACTACCTCCAGCCGAACCGTCCGTAATGGAACCGGCTGCTGGTGGAACCGGCGCTGGTGCGGCGTCCCCTTTTGTACAAGGCGTAAAACACCAGCGAAAAGATGATTGCGACAAACGCCCAACCTGCCGCATTGAGACTGTCGGCGCTTTCAAATTCCGGAGGCTCAGTAACCAATGTCTTGCCCTTTGCATTTGCAAGTTCGTTTGAAAGATGGTAAGCTAGTAGCAAAGTCCCCTTGTCATATCTGGCGGACTTGTATTCCGGGAAAAGGAATTCCTGCTGGAACTTTTCGATGGTACCTTTTGGAAGAACTGACTCCAGATTTTTCCCAAGCCTTACTTGATGCAACTGTTGTGCGAAAGCCGTATAAAGAAGGATCTCGTTACTGTCAGGCGAAAAATCCCGCTTGTTCCGGCTGTCTTCTAGTAGAACTACAGACAGGCTGAACCCGGTTTTTTGCTCCAGCTCCTTGGCCAATTTTTTCAAATAACGGGTTTGGGTCGCACTTAGGACCCTGTTTTCGTCATGGAGTCTCAGTGGGGCGGCTGTGGATACGCCCCAAGTGCAAAGTGTGATAAATATCAAAAAAATGCTGAATTTTCGCCCAAAAAGCATATATCTATATCATAAAGTAAAAAAAAACAAAAAAAATGTTCTTTTCTTGATTTCACTATATATCTTTCTATAGAGGAATCCGTTTTAGGAGAGTCTTAGTAAAGGGTGATTAATCTGGATTATGGCGAAGTCGAGTGAGAAGTGGGTCTGGTTGCCGGACTGGGCGTCGGACTTGTCGCTATGGCAAGACGACTTGACAGAAGTGGAATCTTCTGCCGACCATACTTTTGTACCCTACGAGGCCATGGCTGATAATCTAGAGGATCCTTACAGGATTCCTGGACTTTCCAAGGCCGATGTGGTGGTAGGCTCCGGCATGGGAGCATTTCTCCTGCTCATGCACCACAAGAAAAAAACATCGGCACAGCGATGGATTTTGCTTTCGCCTTATGCGGATTTCTGCGACGAAGACAGCGACTGGACGGAGACGAACCTGCACTTTATGGCAAGGCAGATGCAGACGACTACGGAACCGGGCCTGAATTCTTTTGCGGAGCAGTTCGAAGAGGAATTCGGCGAGTGGCAAGACGACTGGATGGACTGCGCCAAGAAGATGAATGCCGAGAAACTGGCCAAAGGCATTACTTATCTGGCAGACAATAAAATTTCGAAGCCTCTAGAGGATTGTAGTGGAATTGAAGTGGTTTACGGCCGTATGGACCGTGCCGTTCCACCTGCCCAGACGTTGAAACTCAAGGATCTTATGCCGGGGGCAACTTTCAAGGAGCGCCCCAAGGCGGGCCACTGGCCACCGCAGCTTTTGTTGTAGTCTGTGTTGTTTTGCAAAACAACATTCGTCATTCTCGCGTAGGCGAGAATCTCAGCCGGCATCCGATTGCGGCAACAAGATAAATAGCAAAGAACCAGAGCAAGGCCGTTTCAACATCGTCGCCGATGTGCTGGTACAGGGTGTCCCTGGTCTTTAGTTGCATCTTGCGCTGGATGACGGCGTCTTCAAAAATAGGCGTGTTCAAGTCCATGTGACCGTACTGGTCTATAAATACGGACACTCCGCTGTTGGCAAGCCTTGCCGCCGGCATGCCGTTTTCGATGGCACGGTAACGCACCAGGTTCAGGTGCTGGTAGGGGGCGGTGCTCCTGCCGAACCATCCGTCGTTGGTGATGTTCACCATGAACCTGGAGCCTGCCCGGATGGCATCCCGCACCAGGTCGCCAAAGATGGCGTCGTAGCATATGAAAGGCGTCCACAAGAAGGGTCCGTACACGGGAGTCTCCTTGCCGGGCACAAAGTCCCCTTCGCCCAGGTCCACGTAGTTCAAAATAGGGAAAATGTCGTCAAAGGGAATTCGCTCGCTGAAAGGAACCAGATGTTTTTTGATGTAACGCTGGGGGAAACTCCCGTCGTTAGGGCTGAACAGGAACGAGGCGTTGTAGACCTCGTAGCGGCGCACAGCACCAGGCTCCTTGTTCCGTTTGAAGTCCAGGGCCCCCACTAGAATACTTGCGTTCGTATGGTTGGACACTCTATGCAGACGCGCAATAGTAGCAGGCTGCCTGCGGATGTGGTCGGGTATGGCGGTTTCTGCCAAAATAATCAGGTCCGTTCCGTCTTTGACGCTGTCCCGGACCATGCCGAGGGTCTTGTCTATAATGCGGTCGTAGCGCTCCTTGCTCCATTTTTCACCCTGCTGAATGCAGGGCTGCACCATGGCTATTTGGGGAGTGTGCTCCCCGTCGCTTCCGTAGAAGGGTGCCGCTTCGGGGGAGGACAAGGTGATTTTCCCGTGAATAAGTAGGGCTATGAGAATCAGGGCGGGTAACGCAAAGGGCCACTTGGCTTTTAGACCAGGCTTGCCCAAAGCTTTTGCGACCAGCATGTTGCTTGCCACAATCAGGGTGGTGTAGCCGAAGATTCCGATGATAGAAAGGGCCTGTAAAAGTTCCAGGTAGTTGCCGAACACATAGCCCAGGTGGCTCCAAGGGAAGGCGAAGTCCCCGCGGGTACGGGTCATTTCGAGCCCGGCGTAAAACACGGGGTAGAGTATCCAGAAAATCCTATACCCCTTGATGCGGATATCCTTGACGAGGGTATAGACGAAAGCCGCTACCACACTGTAGAAGCTGAAGAAGGCCACCAAAAGCACCACGCCCAAGAAGATGATGGCCGACGGTGCCGTCTCCACGTTCATGACGTTGAAAATCCAGTAGTAGTTGATGCCGTTGTACACCATGCCCGACCAGAAAGTGGCAAAGATGGCGGAACTGCGGCTGTAGCGGTTCATGGCGATGAACCAGGGCACAAGCAACAGCAAGGCGGCGGGCCCCAGGGGGAGCGGCGGAAACGCCAGGGCCATGGCGCCCCAGGCAATGGTAGAAAGCAACAGCGCTGTCCGGGAATCTCTTTCGCGGAGCCTCTTGAAATTCCACAGGCCAAAACGGTACAGCAGGTAAAGCCCGAAGGGAATGAACAGCACAGAAATCTGGACAAGTCCCGCATGCCCGCCTGCCAGGTAGTCTAGGGCGAGAAAGGCGAAGGAGATGAGGGCGTAGCTGTAGACAAAACGGTTGAACGGCTTGCGGACGCTCTTGACAAAGAGGAACGGCAGGGTGACAATGAAAGGGATAAACTGGGGTTTCCAGGAGTAAAGTCCCGGCTCTTCGGGAGTGACCAGGTAGAGGCCTAATTCGGCAACGAACAGAATGCCAAGAAAAATTCGGTACATTCTAGGCAATGCCCCAATCCACGATTTCAGTCTGTTCAAAATATCAGTCATTCCACATCACACATTCTTCATTGTTCGCTCCACAACCCTCGTACCTCGAACCCCGAACCTCGAACCTCAATCACAGCCCGCTTTTGTCCTTCGGGTTGAAAATCAGCACGAATTCCCCCTTGGGCGGGTGGCTCTTGAAGTGGGCGAGGATTTCTGCGGGAGTGCCAATCAGGTGTTCCTCGAATTTTTTGGTCAGCTCCCGCATCAGTGCTATCTTGATGTCCCCGAAGACTGTCTGGATTTCTGCTACGAACTTGTCCACGTTATGGGGGCTGGCGTAAAAAATCTGGGTGGCTTCTTCGTCTTTCAGTTTTTCGAGAAGGTGCAGCCGCTGGGCGCTCTTCTTGGGCGAAAAATACTGGAAGGCAAAGTGGTCCGTGGGCATACCGCTACTGACCAGAGCCGTCACCATGGCGCAGGGGCCAGGGACCGCCCGCACGTCAATTCCTTCGCGAACGCATTCCCGGACCAGGTTGAAGGCTGGGTCCGCAATTCCCGGGGTGCCCGCGTCACTGACCAGGGCGATGTCTCCCTGTTCTTTCAGGTAGCTCACGTATTTTGGAGTAACGGCTTCTTTATTGAAGTCGTGGTAGGCCTCCATGGGGGTGGAAATCCCGAAATGGTCGAAGAGGATCCGCGTGTGGCGCGTATCTTCGGCAAGTACCAGGGGAACTTCTTTCAGGGTTCGGACCGCACGGTAGGTGATGTCCTCCATGTTCCCGATAGGGGTCGCTACAATGTACAGGGTATGAGCCATGGCTCAAATTTAGTAATCACTACGCACGCCCATGTCGGCGTTGTAGGGGTAGTTCAGTTCAAAGGCGAGCCTCTGGACCAGTTTGCGGTGCATATCCTTGGAGGCCTCGTTCAAGAGGTCACTTCGCAATTTGCCATAAAGACTGGCCTTGATTGTTTCTTCTTCCTTGTATTCCGCCTGCTTGACAAGCACACCGTCGCAATGGATTTGCACATTCAGCGTGTAGGTCCAGGTTTCGTCTACGGGCATCACGGGCCAGAAGGGAATTACAAACAAAGGAATGCTCCATGGGGTGGCTTCGGCATTCTGTACCACCTGTGCCCGAATGCTTGCCGAACCATTGCATTTTTCGCGGGGGTAAAAATCCTGGTTGGCGGCCCGGTTGTATTCTTGCCTTAGACCTTCCGAAAGCCAGAGGGTGTCGGCCCCGAGAATCAGGGGAATCTTGTCGAAAAGCGGCGCTGAATCGGCTTGTGTCCGGTTCAGCGCGTTAAATGACCTGTCGCCCTGGTCTCCCTGCACCAGGTTCACGGAACAGGCGCTTGCCAAAAGCGCCGAACTCCACAGCAGGAGTGTCCGAATTTGGCTCCAGAACTGCATAATTTCAATTTAGCAATGATTTGACTTGTGAAAATTCCGCTTGAAAAAATAAAAAACTCCTTTTTAAAACGATAATAAAGGAAAATTTTCGTGTTGGATGCGCGCTGTGGTTCTTTTTTTTTACATTGTAGAGGTAAATATTTTAAATACATAACAAAATCAAGGAGAAAACCATGAAAAAACTACTCTGGACGTCGGCGATGGCCCTCACGGCTGCCGCCTGCATGACCGCCTGCGACGACAGCAGCAGCGGCGCCAGCAACAGCATTCCCGAATTCAAGACCGAGGCCGCCCTCCCCGACACCTGCGAGATGGAAGTGGCCAAGGCCGGCGACACCTATTTCGCCTGCTTCGAGAACAAGTGGATCGAGGTCACCGACTCCGCCACCGTAGAACAGTTCAAGGAAGGCCTGGACGAAGACGAAATCAAGGCCAAGCTCGAAGAACTGGAAGACCAGCTGAAGCCCGCCACCCCGGCCAAGCCCAAGTCCTCCAGCAGCAAGAAGACGGACGAATACGTAGACTCCAGCGACAGCGATGAACCTGAAAGTTCCGCCAGCGAAGAATGCACCGGCCGCCGTTGCAATAGTGACGGCAAGTCCAGCAGTTCCAAGAAGAGCAGTGGTGGAAGCGGTTCCGGTGAAGGCGGTGAAGGCGGCAGCTCTCCCTCCAGTTCGACTAGCGGTTCCAGTGTGACCAGCGATGGAACGTTCAAGTTCCTTGATGGCTTGGTAACATGGAAAAGTGAAACAAGAGCTTCGTTAAATGAAGGTGTAGATATAAAGCAAGTGCAAATGGCCATTGATGGTGCAGGCTTGGATTCTGCCAATGTTGCTTCGGGTTTAGGTTTACTTGTTGTCGGTTTACTTTCTATTGAATTAGGTATGGATACTTCTTGGGCCCCTCTAGACGACGGCGCTTACTTTGGCTTTTGGATGGATAGCACGCGAGCAGCGGAAAGAATTGTGACGGTAAGTCAGTTAATCATTGAAGGAAATGAAGTATATGTAGACCAGCAATCTTCGAAACCTTGCGGTAAAGAAGCTACCTATTTCCCCCGCACTTTTATGTGTGATAATCGTGGAGAAGGGCATGGTTATAAGGTGTATGAGGATGATAGAGGCTTGATTTGGATGGTTGAAAATTTAGCTTATCCCACGACGCAGTCTCGTAATGACAATCCTAAACATACAGATGAATACTACTATAATTGGGAAGACGCTGCAACAAATGGATGTCCCGATGGTTGGGAATTGCCCACTCAGCAAGACTGGGATGATTTGTTCTATAGTCTTGGCTATGATGCAGATGAGCTAGATAAGTTCATGCGGCTCTCTGTATCAGGGTATGATGACAATGGTAGCTGGAGTGATGATGCCGGCGAATATTGGACGGCTACTGAGTATAATGATGGTGCTCATAGTATAGCGCGTTGGACAGAAAGCGGCAGCAGCCATACCCTCTCTCTCGGTAGCAGTATGTACGAAGTTGATGAGGCTGAACTCTCGGTTCGTTGCGTCAAAAAATAATCGCAGTTATTAAATCAATTGCGCCCGAGGTCTAACGACCCCGGGTGTTTTTTATCAGGACGTCAGGCTCACGACTCACCACTCATAACCCACAACTCATTTCCCGCGCCTCATACTCCCCATCCCCTAAATCCTAGATCCTAGATCCTACCCCCTAACACCTAATAACTAAATTTCCACCCATGGACAAACCCGCATACTTTCTTGGCGATGCCCACCTAGGAGTAGAACCTCCTGGGGCAGTCCCTTATAGGGAAAAGCTTTTGATCGAGCTCTTGCGCTCCTGGAAAGGTGCGGCGAGTCATGTGGTCATCTTGGGCGACCTGTTTGAATTCTGGTACGAATACCGTTACTATGTGAACAAGGAACATTTTCACTTGTTTCGAGTCCTTGCGGAACTGGTAGAATCCGGCGTCCAGGTGCACCTGCTGCGAGGGAACCACGACTTTGCCTATGGCGATTTCTTCCCGAAAAATCTCGGTGTCCAGGTTTCTTCAAATTTAAAGCTGGATATTCAGGGGAAAATGATTTTCTTTACCCATGGTGATGGCGTAGCCCGTTCGGACTGGAGCTATCGAATCTTTCGAAAAATTTTGAACAATCCGCTTAACCAATGGCTGTTCAGACAAATTCACCCGGATTGGGGGATGGGGCTTGCCCGCCTCGTTGGTCGCCGAAGCCGCAAATTCGGTGCCGACCGCGAAATCAAGTTGGATGAATACTTGACCTGGGCAGAGCGTGCTGTAAAAAAAAATAATTGCCAGATATGCGTCCACGGACACCACCATATTCCGGGCATCTGGTCGGTCAAGACCGGCTCGGTGGCGTCTCCAGGCGAGTGGATAAAAAAACTCACCTACCTTAAGTTCGAGGCAGGTGAGCTTTCTATTGAAGAGTTCAAGAAATAGGGCTATTGCTGATTGCTCGCGTCGTTCGCACGATTCTCTGTGGACTTCATCAGTTTTTTGCTGGAGTTTTCTCCCCAGATGGCGGCCACAAGGTCGGTGTTTGCGAATTGGTCCCAATAAGCGTCAACCCAGCACCAATGGTGAATGGTGTCCCCTTGGTCAACGACAATCCCTTCTTTGCTCACCCAATTCTTGTGAACAGAAAAGGTCATGTCTTCTCCCTTGGATTCATTACCGTACACGTCTTTGACGGTGGCGGCTTGCAGGGTCCACGCCTTTCCGTCGGTACGCTTGTAAAGGAACACGTTGAACACAATCAACACGGCCGTGAAGATGATGGTCCACTTGTAATTCTTCTTGGTCAGAAGAAAGATATTCAGCGCAAGGAGCAAGATGCTCACTGCGGCGAAGTTGTAGTGGATCGAGTAGAACGCCTTGAGTACGTCAATCATTTTTAGCCTTTCTTAGCCTTTTGCGCCGCGATAAGCGGGGCAACACTGAAGGTGAGTGTTTTGCCGTTCACCTTGCAGTCCGTGCGGTAGCTCTTGGTAGGGAGCGCAATCCCGTGAGAAGAAAGCGTGCCCATGAAAGAGGCGTTGGCGTGGCTTGCAATGGTGCGGACGTTGATGAAGCCTTTCTTGCCGAAAGATAGCTTAAAGACCTTCTTGTTTGCGTCGTATTCCGCAATCATGGTATCGTTCTTGGCCGTTTCCATGGCGGTGCTGGTGCGCTTGTCAAAGATGATGGTTCCGCGGGAATCGATGGAGAGCATGGGGAGGCCGGCGGAGTTACGGCAGGCGATGGGCTCCCAGTCGCCTTTCTTCTTGGCGGGGGTCTTTCCGGTAAATACGATGCGGGAGCCTTCCTTGACGACTGTGTAAGCGCCAGTGGCAATCTGGAATCCGACGGCATTCAGGGCGCCCTTGAAATACAGCAGGTAGCCGCTTCCGTTGGGCATAAAACGGTAAGACGTGGGCTTGAGGGTCTTGGAGGGAGTCACGGCAATGCGCTTGCCGGTCTTGTCCACTTCCAGGTCTGCATAGGGCGTCTTGTCCAATTTCAGTTCTTTGACGATTTCACCGCTGAAGCGGACAAAACCGCGAATATCCATCTTAATTACAAAGTTATCCATTTTTATTTACACCTCTTTCTTTTGTTGTTCCCCAGCATCCAACAAATTAAAAATGTTGGTGGGTTCCGTCAAGAAACATAGTAAAAAATTGGGATTAGTGGTCGTTTTTTGGAGATATGATGCCAACCTTGTATACAAAAATCAGTAGGAATTAGTCTGAAATTGGGCTTTGCATGATTTTTGTCAAAACGGCTCTAAACGAGCCGCCGTCTCGTTTCCAGACGGTTGCCCCCTGAAATTTTTGGGCAAAAATGTGGCCGCGGTCACTAAATTGGCTTCTGTCCAATAATATTCCAATTTGGTCTATAGATAGGCCGTTTTTGCCAGTGTTTATGGCGTCTCCCGCCCGAACGAGGAACTTCGGGTAGAGAAATCCGTACTTGTATACAAGGGCGTCGGCGATGCTTTCGACAGGATCTATCAAGATGAGCCTTGTCTGGCTGTTGCTGTTGTTAAATGCAAGGATGGCGCCTGTTCCGCGCCCGGCGATGAATTTCGGTGCTGTTCCGTTTACCTGGGTGGCACATTCCAGGATTTCTTTAGAATCTGGCGAAAAAGTCTTTTCTGACGGCGTTCCCTTGTTGTTGCCGGAACCGCGGTAGTTGAAGGTGACCGGCGTGACTCCCGGAAGGCTGTCCAGTTCGGCCAGGAACTGGGCGGCGTCCTCGTCGGCGTCGGGGTAGTAGAGAAGTGTCGGGGTTCCCGCTTCACCCATCTTCCAGCCTTCGAGAACGGTTCCGTCTTGCAGGGTGCAGCTGATGCCTTGGGCGTGGCCTTCGATGGCTGCCCGGGCTTCTTTGTGAGGTATGGCCCTGGGGTAGGCGTTTCGCCGTTCTGTCAGGGCGAGGTAGAACACCATGCTCACGTAGATGACGGCAAGGATTCCTGCGAAGCGTAGAATTTTGAAGACGAAGTTCTTGATAACCTTCATGGAGCCAATTTTAGAAAAATCCATAGGGTAAAAAAAGAACCCTCGGTGATTTGTTCACCGGGGGTCTAGGGATGGGATTGGGTGTTCCCTAAATATAAACAAAAAATTTGCCGGTGTGGTATACCTTTTGAACTAAAAGTGTTCTCAAAGTGTTCTTTTTTAATAAAAATCAGCGAAAATGATAATTTTTTCTTAAAATAAGCGTTCCCAAGAAAATAAAAAATTAAATTTAAACCGATGAATATCTTTGCGTACTACAATTACCGCAAGTATTTGCAGGATTATTACGAATACCGCAAGTCTTTACAGCGGTACTTCTCCTACAGGTCCTTCGCCCAGAAGGCGGGTTATTCCTCGTCGGGCTATTACCTGGACCTGGTCCGTGGCCGCAAGTCCCTTACGCCCCAGATGGTGCCGAAGTTTATAGCGGCCTTGGGTCTGAACGAAAAGGAAGGTCGTTACTTCAAGCTGATGGTGGACTTCACCCACGCCCAGTCGGTAGAATCCAAACAGCAGATTTTTGACCAGATGTCTTCGCTTTTGCCCAAGGCGGTAAAGGCCCTGACCAAGAACCAGCAGGAATATTACGCCAAGTGGTACCACGTGGCGGTTCGCGAGGCTCTTTCGGTCTTGAACATCAATGAAGGGAATCTCCAGGAGCTGGCCTGGTTCCTGAATCCGAAAATTTCAGTGCCCCAGGCGAAACAGTCCTTGCAGTTGCTGTTGGACTTGGGACTTATCGAAAAGGTGGACGGCTTTTACCGTTCCGTGAACAAGACGGTGACCAGCGGCAAGGAAATATCGCCCTTGTTCGTTCACCAGTTCCAGAAGCAGATGATTGACCTGGGCAAAGAGGCCCTGGACCGCTACACTACGGCCCGTCGCAACGTTTCGACGACCACCATGAGCGTTTCTGCCGCCGGACTTGAACGGATTATCCGAAAAATTGATATGTTTCAGAAAGAGATTCTGGATATAGTCACATCGGATAGCGGTGAAACCATGTTGTGCGAACTGAACGTGCAGTTCTTCCCCATCAGTAAGGAGAAGGTGGACCTGCCGGAGGAGGAAAAATGAGGTTAGCGACTAGTCTAGCAGCATTGCTTTCCGCCTTTGGTTTTTGGGCGTGCAGCAACAACGATTCCGTGGCAGGAACTGCCACCCAGACCGAAAATACCGTTGCCAGCCTGGATACCTTGAAGGGCGTGGTTTACCATAAGAACGGAACCAAGGCCAAGGGCGCCGTTGTGCGGATGGTCTTGTCGTCTAAGTGGGAAGATGCCGGTTGGTCCGATTTCCGCGAGACGGAAACAGATGCACAAGGGCGTTTCTCGTTTGCGAACGTGCCTGCGGATACTTTCCAGCTGGCGGTCATCGACTCCGCTTCTAGCGAAATCCTTTATCTGCCGGAGGCTTCTGCAGAGAATGATTCTCTTGTTCTTGAGGCTGCCGCCAAGGTGAAGGGCTTCTTGACGCTTGGCGATTCTGCTCTGGCCCCAGTGTCTGTAGGGTCTCACTTCAAAGTCTATGTTTCGGGCATCCCGTTCTTTGAATCGGTTTTTGCGCCTGGAACCTTTGAATTGCTGGTCCCGGAAGGTTCTTGGACCTTCGGCTTCTGCCCTGGTGACCCGATGGTCATCGAAAAGCTGCAAGAATCTGGAATCGCCGATTCCGTGATTTTCCGCAGTTGGAAAATGTCCAAAGCTTTAAAGTCCGGCGAATCCTTGGCTCTTGATACCCTGGTTTGGGGAGCAAACAAGAAAGCGGGTTCTGCCGAAAAAAACGACCCTAAGGAGGACGTTGACCAGAAGGATACTACGGCTAAAACAGATACCACGGAAGCCCCGGCTGTTCCCAAGGCCTGGATTTCGGGCCAGGTGGACTGCTCGAACCTGGATCGTTGCGATAGCGTCGAAGTCATGGTCATTACGGACCTGTTCGGCTTCGGCTTTGCAAACGGCCTGACTCTGGAGTATGACATTCAAGCCCGGACCGACACTCTAGGTCGGTGGTGGCTGCCCGCTCCCGAAGATGTCCCTTACGACTCCTTCCGTGTGGAATACCGCCAGAGGTCGGGGGAGACCGTGACCAATGTGGGTCTTTCCCGCTACGTGAAAAAGTCTGAATTGGAAGCTGCCAAGGATACCCTGTCTATCGGCAAGGCCTCTTTGGACAAGTATTCCTGGATTTCGGTGGGCGTTAGGCTCGTGGTGGACCAGCAGGACAATCAGCAGAGTGAAAACTGCTTTATGAACAGCGTGGTCCTGGGCATAGAGGGAACCTCCCATTTTGTCCGCACGGTAACCTGCAATATGTACGTGCTGACCTATCTGCCCAGCGGAATGCAAAAATTGATATTCTACTCCGGGGATCCGGTGGTGGTTTCGGCCCTCCAGGAGGCGGGTACTCCCCAGTACAGCTATGTGAGTACGGTTGACCAGAATCTGATGGCGGGTAACGGAATTAAGGAACTTTGGCTTACTTATACCCCTCCTACGGTAAAATAGTTCAAAATACCCCTTGCCGAAGTGACTTTTTTTTCTAACTTTGGGAGCACTTTGAGCTATGGTGTAATGGTAGCACAACAGATTCTGACTCTGTTTGTCTAGGTTCGAATCCTGGTAGCTCAACGAAAGTCCCGCTCTACGGCGGGACTTTTTCTATTCCAGCAGTCCAAGCAACTGCTTGATGTCCCGTTCGTCCATAGACGACGGTATGAACATGCGTTCTTCGGGTGAAACGTAAATCATCTTCCGTTCCGAAGACGGCCGGAAACTTCTGTCTCTCAGTTCTACCGCAGGGTTCTTGAGGGAATACAGGAACTTGCCGGTCTGGATAAACTTCTGGCCCTTGATGCCCTGCTTGATGGCGTCCATAATCTGGGGCACGAGTTTCTGGTTCGGCCAGGGCTCCTTGTGGAGCTCGAAAAGCCTCTGCTGCAGCAGTTCTTCGTGAATGGGGGATTCGTGGTCCACATAGAACTTGAGCTGCGTGATGATGGATGCCGCCGAAAGTTCGGCGATAGGCCTGTCGTGAGGTGTTCCTTCGATTTTCGGGTGCAGCACCGTATAGGGAATCACGCTCAGGTTTTCGGCACTGATGGCGTCGACACTTTCGGATTCCTCTTCGGAGGCGTCCTTGGGCGGGGGAGCCACGCTCTGCTCGATGGCGATGGTAGTGACCATGTGGCTTACTTCGTCGCTGTTGGCCATGTACCAGAAGGGGGTCCACAGGTTCAGCACCTTCCAGCCGATTTGACGGAGCAACGTGTGCCTGATATAGATCCGGTCTTCGATGGATTCCCTAAAGCGTTCCGTGGTGCAGTCGTCTTCGACCATGGCGAGGAACCGCTTGGAATTGTTGGCGTCAACCACCACAGGGCCGACAGAAATACCGCACTGGCAGAAATAGGGCTCCACCTGGATGTTCTCGTCTTGCAGGGCCTTTAGGGCCTGGGCGTAGAGTGCCGATTCCTTGGGCTTTTCGTCGGTAATGTTCAGGGTAAGCACCTTCTGCAGGTACAGAATCCATTCCCAGAACAGGTCCGGTTTTTCTTTGGGCTTCAGGGCCATGTCGCTTTCGGAAAGGAACACCTGGAGTTCGCTCTTGGCAAGTGTTGCACAGACTGAAAGGGAATTGTTGATGGCTTTCTTTTCGGTGGTTTCGTATTCGCCGCACACGAGAATCGTATCCCGCAGGCGGTTGACCGCCCTTTCGGGAGTCTTTACGTAAAAACTGATGGAAGGGTTTGTAGGCTGGAAAAACCTTGCCGCCGGAGAATCCTTGGGTGTAAGGCTGTTGATGGCCGACTCGATTTCCATGCAGGTGGACTGGTGGAGCGCGATAATGCCGAGAGTGCGTCCCGGTTGCCTTTCGGCATGGTGGATAGCGGCCTTCGCGATTTCCAGGACCTTGTCAGAAACGACTTTCAGGGTCTGGTTCTTTACCTTTTCGCGGCTGGGTTGCGGCAGTTGCCGAATGTCGCCGCCGTAGATTTTGCAGTTCGCAAAATCTATCATGGAGGAGTGGGCGTAGGTGGTGGAGAACCACAGTTCCCTAGTGGGAATCCCCTGCCTTAAACTCATGGTGAGAATAGATTCTTGGAACGCCTGGGTATGGGGTGTCTGGTCTTCGGGGTAGCCGTCCAGCGGCAGGTGCTTCAGGAGAGGCGCCTTGGAATCGCCCACCAGTACCGTCTTTTGGCCCTTGAAAATGGCGGGAAGCGCCTCGCAGACCGAAATGCAGTCCGCGTCCAGAATGACTACAGTCTGGAATTTCTGAGACGGTGGAAGCTGGAAACTCTGCTCCAGCGGGATAAAGGCGAAAAGGCCCGGATTGTCCTTGACGGTGTTTTGCACCAGCCTGAAGTTTGCATTGCAGAACTGGTCCAGTCGGGAGCGGTAATCCCTGGTCTTTTGGGCGCGGGCCTTGGGCAAAAGGGAGAACAGGTCGGGGCAATCCTTGCCGACCTGCTGGATTTGCGTTCCTGCCCAGAAATGGGCGAAGGCCTGGGCGATATTCTGGCTCACGTTGTCGGCGTCTTTCAGGTAGTCGACCAGTTCCTTTGCTCCGAATTTTTCGATGGACTGCAAAAGCGACGTGGTGCGCACGTGAATTTCCAGGTTGCCCCAGTTGGCGTTCCACAGCTGGATTTCGTCCAGCCACTTTTCGATGCACAGGCTCTCGAGAGGAGTTTCCAGAGAAAGTCCCTTCGTAATCTTGCGGGTGGATTCCTGGAGTTCCTTGACGACCTTCGCGTAGTCCTTCATCTGGGGGAGGGCATCCTTGAACAGCTGCCACTGTTCCAGAATCTGGAGCAACAGGTCCAGCCGCGGGTCGTTCTTGTGGGTCTCCCTAAAGTCGTAGATGTATGTGATCTTCTTGTTCAGCTCGAACCAGTTGGAGCGTTCGTAGAGCCAGTCGCGGCCCAGCAGGTGGTTCCCGAGAACGGAGGTGTCCTTGTAGGCCCGCTTGTTTTCTTGCAACTCGATCAGGGTATCGATCAGGTCCAGCAACTGGTTGTCCGAGGAGACGGACTTCGGGTCTTTCAGGACTTTCAAAAGCTTTTTCTTGGAACTGCGGTAGCGGTCCGAAAGGCCCTTGAGGGTGGCCTTCAGGCTGTCTGCGAATTCTTCGCGGACAGAAAGGATGTTTTCATCTACGGCGTTGTCGGTGTAGATCTCCGAAGTCTGCCTACGGTAGCGGACCCACTTGTCGCCTGCTTCGGGAAGCGCCTTCAGGGAATCCTGGTAGTCTTCCCAGCTGTTGGAACGCAGTTCCCAGTCTTCAAAGACAGGAGTGTTCCTGTTGAAGTTCTGGAGAATCAGGTCGATGATGTCCGAAAGTCCGGAAAGGTAGATGCCTGTGGGGAACAGTCCCGTCTTTTCGACCAGAGCGATAAGGGGCTTCAATTCGTTGGCCTTGCTTGAGGCAAGGGCAAGTTCCTTGGCAATTGCTTCTTGTTCTTTGACGGAGAGGCTCGGAACCCGCACATCCTTGAAGGCGTTCCTGGCCTCCTTGCCCTTCTTTTCAAAGTACAGGTAAAGAATCTCGTCCAGGTCCGCCTTGAGTTCGCAGTAGTCCTTGTACGGAATGTTCGCGATTTTCTGGAACAGGGTGTCGGATGCTTTAACCTTGACGGCCGGGTTCTGGACAAATTCCGTCAGCAGGTCCGAAAGGGGCGCGTCGGAGGGCTGGATGTTCTTGTTTATGGCGTCGTAATACCGCACAAAAGAATCGCGGGTCTTCTGGAGTTCCGGCAGAAGGGCGTCCCTTTCGGGGCCTTCGAAATTGCGGAACTGGGGGAACAGCCTATCCCTAAACTTTTGGGCGGTAGATGCCCTGCGGTAAACCACCAGGGTGCTTTTCTTTTCGGCGATGGAATCGGCCACCAGGTTCGCCGTGGCCCGGTCCCAGTCTGTACCTGGCAGGGCCTGGATGGCGTAGGCGTTGTTCCCGGCATCTTTTGCGTCTTCTGTGACCTTGGTGGTGTGGGAATCCGTGATGTACAGAGGATAGTGGTCCAGCGGCGAGTACAGCTTGTCAAAGGTTTCTCCGTCGAACTTGGAATCCCTGGTCTGGAATCCATCGGCGGTAAAGAGGGCCTGAACGGTAGAGGCTGCGCTGGCGTTGGATTCGTCTAGCCCCAGTTCCATGCATTTCTTGAGGCCCAGCTTGACGGAATCAAAGAAGGCGAGGCAGATGCCGTGACGTGTAAATTTCCAGTTTTTCTTTGCCGCCACCGCTTTTTCGAAGAGGGAAAAGTACAGCAAGATGCTGAACTGGCCGTTCAGCGTAGCGTCTTCTATGGTGGGGAGCGAAAGCTCCGTTTTCAACCGTTCCCGCAGGACGATGTTTTCGAGAGGGGGCTTCGAAGAAAGGGCTACCGTCTGGGTCTGGAGGTTCACATCCAGGGGAACCAGCAGGCTTGGGGAAAGGGCGTTCCCTTCCCACTTCAAGAATCCCAGCAGCAGGTATAAATCGGTGGTACCGAAGTCCTCCAGTTTTTCCTTGAGGGCTTGCAGGATATGTTCTTTCACTTCCAGTTTTTGCTGGGGCGTGAAACTCTCTGACTTGGGGAGGAACGAGTCCAGTGGCAGGGGGCCTCCGGTCTGTTTCCACTTTTCAAAGAACAGGTCGCCGGTTTCAAGCATCAGGGGCGTCTGGTACAGGCCCTTGGTGTTGAAGTTCAAGAGTGAATCTTTGGAATCGAAAAGAGCCGATTCCTGGCGAATCTTTGAAAGGGTGGCGGACAAGGCTGCGTTGGACATGCCCTGAATATACATTATTTAGAAGTAGCGAGTTATGAGTTACGAGTTACGAGTTGTCGAATAGGGGTTTCTTTGGACTTCTTTTTTACAAATTTTGGCAGATGATGTCCAGGGCGGTATCCAGGTCGGCGGGCGCTTGGGTGGAGACAAGTCCTGCCTTGAAAAGGACCCGACCCAGGAGTTCTTGGGAGGTGACGCCTGCTTCCCGGTCTTGCCGGATACTGTGGGCTTTTTCCCGCTTGGAAAGTTTTTTGCCTGCGGTATCTACGATGAGGGGGTGGTGCAGGTACTTTGGCGGTTCGGTCCTGCCCATCAGTTCCATCAGGGCGATTTGCCTTGCGGTGGAGTTCCGTATGTCTTCGCCCCGGATAACGTGGGAGATTCCCTCTTCGATGTCGTCGGCGCAGACGGCGAACTGGTAGGTCCATTGGCCGATTCTATCCCGGATAGGAAAGTCCCCGCATTGGAGTTTCGGATTTTCGGCAAAGTCCCCTAGGCGCAGGTCGTGCCAGTTAATTACTTTGTCTGGAATCTTGATTCGGAGGGAGTGGGGGGCGTTGCGGGGGGAACCCCCGCTGGAGGGGGTAGCGGAAGACGCATGGATATCCCCGCCAGGTTGATGGGAGATCCCCGCCTGCGCGGGGATGACAAGTAAGTGGCGGGGATGATATGTGGCTGCAGCGAGGGGGAGGCTTCCCCCCTTGCATTTTCCTTGGTATATGATTTCGCCAAATTCGTTCTTTGGGTTTTGTTCTTCCAGCTCCTTGCGGCTGCAGTAGCAGGGATAGACCAGGTTTTGTGCTTCAAGGTTCTTGAGGGCTTTTTCAAATCGGTCGAAGTGGTCGCTCTGGAGGCTTTCGCTTTGCCACTTGAAGCCAAGCCATTGCAGGTCTTCGCGGATGGCGGCGATGTGCTCGGGCCTTGACCTTTCTTGGTCGTGGTCCTCGATGCGCAGGTGCACCGACAGGTCCCATTTTTGGGCGGCGGCCCACACGAACAGGGCCGAAAGCAGGTGGCCTTCGTGGAGGTAGCCGGTGGGGCTCGGGGCAAATCTGGTTTTTCCGGGCATAGGGGGAAATATAGGTAATAGGGGATAGGTAGTAGGTTGTAGGTATTAGGGCTGACGACTCATAACTGACAACTCATTACTAATCTCACACCTCGTAGCCGTCAAATACTATATTTCTTTTGAAAACGACGAACAATCGGAGTGTTTATGAAATTGAGTGGATTGGTTGGATGTGCTTGCCTGCTTGCCTTTGCGGCGATCTCTTTTGCTAACGATATTATCGCGACGACCTCCAATGGCTCTACGGTGATTCTCCACGACAACGGCCGCTGGGAATACTACCAGAACAACGCGAAGATTCGGGACGTGCGTCCGGAAGCCATGCCCGAAGACGCCAAGTTCAACGTGTCCGTGCTTTACGAAAGTGCCGACAAGTTGAAGAAGAACGTGCGTATGGCCATGGAAGCGGACTTTGCCACCGAGGAAGAAATCAAGGACAGCCTGCGCAAGGTGCCCAAGGGCGGCATCATCTATTTCCAGGTGCCAACCAAGCAAATCAAGAAGGGGCTGAACCGTGAGTTCACCTATTCTGTCTTTGATAAGGGCAAGACGCCGATATTCTCGAAGACCGTTGCTGAAACCGAGGCGACTCCTAGCGAAGACGCCGGGGTGTCGAACCTGGTGGTGGTGCCTGTCTATGGTCGGCCCAAGTCCAAGGTCATGAAGGCCCGCGTGGAAAACCGTGCTGCGAGGCAGACCCTGGATATCGACGTTCCTATCCAGTAAGGGAACGCTTCGCAGGGATTAAACCGTGAAATTTGCCGTTGTAGACTTGGAAACCACCGGAGGGAAACCTTCCGATGGACGCATTACCGAAATAGGCGTCGTTTTGATGGACGATACCAACGTGGAGGGAACGTTCCAGGCCCTGGTAGATCCGGGCATGCCTATCCAGCCCTTTGTGCAGCGGCTTACGGGAATTACCGACGAGATGGTTCAGGGGAAACCGCAGTTTTCGGCTATCGCCGAAGACCTGATGGGAATGTTGCAAGACCGCATCTTTGTGGCTCACAATGTGCAGTTCGATAGCCGATTCATGATGGCGGAACTGAAACGCTGCGCCATCAAGTATGACCCGCCCAGGCTTTGTACCGTGAAGCTTTCCCGAAGGTTTTTTCCGGGGCTTCCAAGTTACAGCTTGCATAACTTAACGGAGTCCCTTTCCCTGCCGGATTTCAAACACCACAGGGCGCTGGCCGATGCCCGTGCCGCCGCCGAAATCCTGAAGCTGGTCTATGAAAAAATCGGACCGGAAAAGTTGTTGAAAGAGGTGAAGAACTTGCCGAAGAAAGATTCTCGACCCGGCCGGGGCTGACACATCTTGTCCCCTGCGGCCCTAACACCTACAACCTATTACCTAAAACCTAGCCCCTAGATCCTAGCCCCTAACCACTACTTAATCATCCCCGCCTTATACTTCATCTTGAGTATTCGGGCGGCGGATTCTTCGATGCGCTTGCGGTAGGTCTTGTTGTTCTTGGAAATCTGCACGAGGTAGTTCACCATCTCTACCGCCTTTGCGGGGTAGGTAATCATGAACATGTCGTTTCCGGCAGTGAGGGCGGTGCGGATAAGTTTGCGGAAATCCTTGCGGGGATATCCCTTGCTCTTGACCCGTTCGGTGCCGCTGACCCAGGCCCGTAGCGAAACGCCCCACAGGTCGTCGGTAAGGATAACGGTTTCCGGGTCCATATCCCGGGCCATTTTCACGATTTTCGGCTCGAATACGGCGGGGCGGCTAGAAATGCGGATAAACCGCACGCTGCTCATCATGGTCACAGGGATGTCGTCGGAAAGCCTCTTGAAAAATTCCACGTTGTAGGCGATTTTCTTTTTTGGACTTGCACTGATGGCGATTTGATGGTCGCTGTTGGTCCAAGAGTCATAACCCGGGAAATGCTTGGACACGCATACCACGCCGCTTTGGTGCATGCCCTGGACAAAGGCCTGGACTTTTTCGGTACTGGTGGAATCCTTTTCCCAGCTGCGGGCGCTTTCTTCCATGAAGGAATTCTTTTTCCGGTGGTCTTTTGCCGGATCCAGCACCGGAGCCAGGTTCATGTTGATGCCCAGTTCCATCAGTTCTCCACCGATGTCCCTGGCAAGCTCCCTTACGGAATCGGTAGGCATGTCCCGCATTTCCTTGGCGCTGGGGGCGTGCTTCCATTTTTCGGAGATGCCTCCCAGTCGGTTTACGAATCCGCCTTCCTGGTCGCTTGCCACCAGCAGGGGGATTTTCAAGCCTTCGTTGGCCTCCTTGATCCGTGCCTTGAAAGCCGCTGTGTCTTTCAGGTGGTTTTTCATGACCAGCACGGCCCCGAATTCGTTTTCTATCAGGAACTGCGCCGGTGAAAGGTAAACCATGACCATCTGGGCGGCCTTCTGTTTGATGGATAGGGAGTCCCACAGGGGCATGAGTTCGTCGGGCAGACCGTAGGGGTTTTCGGTGACCGCGGTGGTAGTGTCAGCGATGCTGTCGGAGCGAGAGGTGTCTTGCTGGAGTGTGCCGGCCGTGCTGATGGCGACGGCGGAATTGCTGTCGGCGCGAGTTGTGTCGGTGGTGGTTGTGACGTTTGACTGGGCAAGACAAAGGACCGCTCCAAAGGCAAGTAACAGGGATATGTTGACCAGCTTGTTCACGGCCTAAAACCTAATACCTAATACCTACAACCTAGCCACTTTTCTTCCCAAACCGTCTGGGCTTGAATTCACGGGGCGGGAAGTCGAACTTGAGTTTGCCTTTTTCCAGATACAGGTAGGCGTCAAACAGACGGTGGCTCTTGCTGCGGAATCCCTTGATAAGTTCCGTCTTTTCGCCGGCCAAAAGCTTCTGGATGGCTTCGAAAGGCAGTTCCTTGCCCAGGAGAATCTTAGGCAGTGAGATTCCCGAAGGCAGCTTGTCCACATAACTTTGGGAAACGTAGCCCGTGAGGGTCTCGAACACGTCGGTTCCGTCGACGGGAGAAGATCCCACCTTCTTGCCGGTGTCGATTTCTTCGGGCTTGTCGTCAAAGACGAATTCAATCTTGTTCTGGTCGTTGATGATGACCACCGCCGAAAATTCGGAACCCTTCTTGCTGCGGAATCCCGTAAGGGGGCCGATCTTGCGCTTGGTCAAGAGTTCCACCACCTCTTCGTCGGCAAGGCGCTTTCCGCCAATCATCTTGCGGATGACAATGCCGTCTTCGGTCTTGTAGCGGCTCACGGTCTCGAAAACCTTCTTGCCGTTTACGGGACTGAACTTGGCTTCGCCTTCGGTGTGTTCTTCCTTGAAACCCTTGATGTTCTTTACCATGGTGCGGGTCATCTCCACGATGCCCTTCATGAACTCTTCCCGGGATTCCTTGCCCTTGGAAATCAAGTCCATCTTGTATTCCCATTCCCCGGTGAGTTCCGGGCTGGTGAGAGCTTCGCAGTTCATGGCCGAAAGCACCTTGATCAGGTCAAAGGCCTTGGCGGTAGGGATCATGTCCTTGCCGTCGCGGACCACGTACTTGTCGCTGACCAACTTTTCGATGATGGCTGCACGGGTGGCGGGGGTGCCGAGACCACGTTCCTTCATGGCGTCCCGCAGTTCGTCGTCTTCCACCAGCTTGCCCGCACTTTCCATCATGGAAAGGAGCGAACTTTCGGTGTAGTGGGCAGGAGGCTTGGTGAAGTCTTCTTCCGCTTCGATGGAAACGGTCTTCGCCTTGTTGCCGTTCAGTTTGGGAATGTTGGACTCGTCGTCGCTATCCTTGCCGTAAACCGCCTTGAAACCCGGGTCCACCAGAATCTTGCCTTCGGTAAGGAAGGTTTCGCTTTCGACGGTGGTAATGCGGGTGGTGTTCAGGTACTTTGCCGGCGGGAAAAATACGGCGATGAACCGCTGGCAAATCATCTGGTAAATCTTCGCTTCTGCTTCGGAAAGGCTCTTGGGAGCGACTCCGGTGGGGATAATGGCGAAGTGGTCCGAAATTTTCGAGTTGTCGAAAACCTTGGGAGTGCGCTTGACCCAGTTGTTGTCCAGGGCCTGCTGGGCGAACTTTGCCAGAGGGCCCGTAATCTTGCCCAGGGTAGATTTCACAGGAGCCACGTAGTCTTCGGGCAGGTGGCGGCTGTCGGTACGGGGGTAGGTGGTGGCCTTGTGGTGTTCGTACAGGGACTGGGCTATGGAAAGGGTGGTCTTGGCACTAAAGCCGAAACGGCTGTTGGCTTCGCGCTGCAGCGTGGTCAGGTCGTAGAGGCCTGCGCATTTCTGCTCGCTTTCGGAGGTACTTTCTTCGATAGTGCCCGGTTTGCCCTTGCACTTTTCCAAGATGGCCTTGACCGTTTTTTCGTCAAAGATCTGCTTCTGCTTTTCCTTGCCGTCGGTCTTGAACCATTTGCCCTGGTAGTCGCTTCCGCTGTTGTCGAAATCGGCGGTGACGGTCCAGAACTTTTGGGGCTTGAACTGCAGGCGTTCTTCTTCGCGCTTGACGATAATGGCGAGGGTGGGGGTCTGCACACGGCCGCAGGGGGTAATCTGGAACCCGCCCATGGAACTGTTGTAGGCGGTAAGCCCGCGGCTCCCGTTCATGCCCACCAGCCAGTCGGCCTCGGAGCGGCAAAGGGCGGCGTCCTTCAGGTTTTCCATGTCCTCGGCGGTGCGCAGGTGCTCAAAGGCGTCCTTGATGGCCGTAGGCGTCATGCTCTGCATCCAGAGGCGCTTTAGGGTCTTGCCCTTGAAGTTCCCCTTGAGCACATAGTCCAATATGTAGAAGAAAATCAGTTCACCTTCGCGGCCCGCATCGCAGGCGTTGATGATGGTGGTGACGTCTTTACGCTTGATGAGTTTTCCGAGGGCGGTTAGGTGGCTCTTGGTGGTTGGGAGGGCCACCAGGGGGAATTTTTCCGGCAGCATGGGGAGGGTTTTCATGTCCCATGCCTTGTAGCGTTCGTCAATATCCTTGGGGTCGGCTATGCCTACCAGGTGGCCGATGGCGTGGCTCACGATGGTGGTGTCGCTTTCCCAGTAGGCGGTCTCTTTCTTGAAATTCTTTGCACCCAGGACTTTGACCAGGTCAGAGGCTACGCTGGGTTTTTCGGCGATAATCAGGGTCTTTTCGGGAGCTTTCGTTTTAGTTGCCATGAGACTTCCGTTCTTAACTTATTTCCATTTGAAACGTCCGAACAGGCCGAACAGCACTGCCAAGACGGTAAAGGGGGCATGGACGATTTCTACGGGAATGCACCACTTGAGCAGGTGCTCCTGCCGGAATATCTTGAGCCCACGCAAAATGAGGATCAGGTCGCCCAGGCTTTTTAGGGCGAAGGCGACAAGGGTTGCAATTAAAACTTTGGTGCTGAAGGGCGAAAACGCTGCCGTGACGCATAGCATGGTCAAAAACAGGAACACCATGGAGAGCACGAACACGATTTTCGGGGAGTAGTAGATGGTCTTGGAGGCCCAGCGCTTGCGCTGCTCCCAGAGTTCCTTCAGGGTCTCCTTGCCGTTTGTGGTCACGAAGGTGGAGGGGGTAATGCAGTAACGCATGGCGAAGGGCCGGTCGGTGGCCAGCTTTTGCATCAGAAGGTCGTCGTCGCCGCTCTGGATTTTGATGACATTCTCGAACCCGTTTACGCTCTTGAAAAAGTCCTTCCGGTAGGCCAGGTTGTTGCCCGTGCTGGTGAGAGGCAGGTGCATGGCGAGGCCCGCAGTACCTGCCACCCGGTAAATGAGGGTCTCTACCGCCTGCATGCAGATGATGAAGGGGGACTTGCTGGGGACGGTGGGGATGTAGGAATGCCCTGCCACCAGTTCGATTCCGGGTTCGAATTCCCGGAGGATTCCCGTGAGCCACTCCCGCTGGACAATGCAGTCGGCGTCCGTAAGGCACAAGATGTCTCCTTCGCAGGCCTCGATCATCTTGCTGATGGCGTGCTTCTTGGGGCTTACGCCTTCGGGAATTTCCTTGATGGTCAAAATATGGAGCCGTTCGGGGTGGCGGGCGCGGTATTCCTCCAGAATCTGGGGGGTGTCGTCGGTACTGCGGTCGTCGGCCACCCAAACGTCCCAGACGCCGGCGTAATCCTGGTCCAGTACGGAATCCAGGGTGGCCCGGATCCCAGCGGACTCGTTCCGGGCGGCGATGAGGACGCTGACCCTCGGGGGCGGGTTCACGGTGGAACGGCCCTCCCGGACGGTGCCCAGGGCACGGTAAAAACGCACTTCTAGCCACAGGTAGAAGAGGCCGAACAGGGCAAGAAGGGCAATAAGCCCGTATGTGACAACGGTCCAAACCATTTTCGGGGCTAAATGTAAAAAGGTTTTTCGAAAAATTGGTCCGGCGGGGGTGGTCCGGCGGGGGCAATTTTGGATACATATATATATGTTAATGTTTATTTGACAAAAAACAGAACATCATCAAGTGATTGCAATTATTTTACATTGTCTATGAAAAAGGAATTCTTTATGAAAATGAGATTTTTGAAATGTTTTAGCGATGTTGCAATCTTGTCGATTTTGGTTGCCTTGACCGCCTGCAACGAGCAGGGGGCCTCGGGCACGAAGTCCGCGGGCAAGAACGTTGATTTAAACTGCCCCGAGTTGCCGGTCGACACCACTGCCACGGGCGAGTTTGACCCCATAGCTTCGAAGGAAGCCCGCCCCTGCGGAACGATTACCTTGTGGGGTTCCGCGATGCCGAAGTCTTTTAACATGTGGGAAGATTACAACAGTTTTTCTGCCGAACTCATGGGCATGATGTTCGAGCCTCTCGTGAGCCTGCATTCTACCGAAGACCGCGAAGTCGGCATCCTTGCCGACAGCTGGAATGTGTCCGAAGACGGCAAGACCTTTACCTTCCACGTGGACCCGCGGGCCAAGTGGAGCGACGGCAAGCCGGTGACCGCCGAAGATGTGCAGTTCTACTATGACGTCATCATGGATGAGAAGAACCTCACGCCCATTTTCAAGGTGGGGCTTAGCCGCTTCGACCGCCCCGAGGTCGTGGACAGCTTGACGATCAAGATGACTGCCAAGGAATCCCATTGGGGCAACTTCTGGGAAGCGGCGGGCATGCTCGCTTTCCCGAAGCACGCCTGGGCAGGGAAGGACTTCAACCAGATCCGCTACGAATTCCCGGTGGTTTCGGGCCCGTACAAAATCAAGACCTTCCGCGAAGACCGCTATGTGGAACTAGCCCGCCGTGCCGACTGGTGGGGCTTCAAGAAGAACTGGAACCGCGGCAAGTACAACTTCGAAAAAATCCGCTACCGTTTCATGAATGACCAGACGAAGGCACTTGAGGCCTTCAAGAAGCAGGACATCAACGCCTACGCCATTTACACCAGCAGCATCTGGATGAAACAGACGGACTTTGATGCCTTGCAGAAGGGTTGGGCGGTCAAGCAGCGCATTTTCAACAAGGAACCTATCGGTTTCCAGGGCATGGCCATCAACTTGCGCAAGCCGCAGTTTCAGGATGTACGCGTGCGTCGCGCCCTCAATATGCTTTTGAATCGCGAAGCCATGAACGAAAAGTACATGTACAACCAGTACTTCTTGCTCAACAGCTATTACCCTGACCTGTGGGAAGGCAACCAGAATCCCACGGCCCCGCTCTACAAGTTCAATCCGGATAGCGCACGCGCCCTCTTTGCCGAGGCGGGCTACAAGGTGAATGCCCAGGGCGTGCTGGAAAAAGACGGCAAGCCTTTCGCTATCAACTTTATCACCAGCCAAGAAGACTTGCGCCACCTCACGCTGTTCCAGGAAGACCTGAAGAAAGTGGGCGTCGTGGCGACCATCGAGCAGATGTCGCAGAGTACCTTGCGCAAGCGCTTGGACGATGCCGACTTTGATTTGTACTGGGTGAATTGGGGTGCAGGCCGCCTTCGCGACCCGGAAGCCAGCTGGAATTCTACGACAGCGCTTCAGAAGGGAACGAACAACCTTGCCGGCGTGCAGGACAAGGAGGTGGATAGCCTCATCAACTTGCAGAAGACGGAATTCGACCTCGCCAAACGCAACGAAATCCTGAAGGCTCTCGACAACCGCCTCGCCGAAATCGTGCCTTACGTGCTCATGTGGCAATGTGACCACCACCGCATTCTCTACTGGAACCGCTATGGCACTCCGGAAAAAGTCTTCGACCGCTTCAACCGCGAAGACGCCATTCCCGTTTACTGGTGGCTGGATCCGGCAAAGTCGGCGTCGCTTGACAAGGCCATGAAGGCCGGAGAGAGCCTGCCGGTTCCGGAATACGACGTGAAGTGACGCCATCGGCGTCATCCTGAACGGTCGATGACCGTGAAGGATCCAGACCTTATAGTGTCATTCTGGAGCGGAACGCAGTGAAGCGATAGAATCCATTGCTTTCCTATTTGTAGTTTTGTATTTTCCGCCTTATGCAAAAGAAAGGCTATACATACATTTTATTCAATAAAAAGAATGGAACATTATATGTTGGTGTTACGAGTGATTTGAAAAATCGAGTGACTCAACATAAAGAAAAAATCTTCGAAGGATTTACCAAGAAATACAATGTGGATAAGTTAGGGTATTTTGAAGAGCATACTGATATGCGCCATGCCATTGAACGTGAAAAGACCCTGAAGAATATGCTTAGGGAAAAGAAAATAGGATTAATTCAATCCATGAATCCGGAATGGAAAGACTTGTTTTATCTGCTGTAATGGGCCCTATCGCACTTCGTGCTCCAGGGTGACAGAAGGAATGTCATTCTGGAGCGGAACGCGGTGAAGCGATAGAATCCATGGACCCTATCGGTCGTCCTACTGACTCCCTCCAGGGTGACTGCAAATAAAAAAAGCGTGCTTTTGGGCACGCCATTCTTGTAAACATTTACGGTTTCTTCTGAGAACGCTCTGCTCAATGCTCAGAGCGCTCAGCGCGACCTCAAAGCCTTGCTACGCAAGGCGACCTGATACCTCTTTAGAAGAAGAATTCGGCACCGACATAGAGGCCGGTTGCATCGCCGTCATCAACCTTTCCGCTGCGGACAAAGAGTTTGGCAATCAAGTCCAACTGGTTGGGAATCACGAAGTAGTCTGCACCCAGCCAGATGTTGATTTGCTTGTTGCCGTCGTCATTGTGTCCTCTTTCCGTTCCGTGGTCGTCCCAGGTGCTTTCGGTCAAGCGGTATTTGAGTTGCAGGCCAACGAAGGGGGTCACGCCCACGTCGGGAACGGTGTATGCCAATTCGCCACCCAGATGGATGTCAAGTCCGCGTTCATAGTTGTCGTGTTCAAAACCCCAGAGAACGCCGGCTTCGGTACCGAACTTCATGCCGGGAACTTCGTTGATGGGCATGCTGAACTGGGCGCCAGCGTAAATGAAGATTTCATCGCTGGTAACCTCATCACCGCCGATAGGCAAATGAACATCGCCAAAGATGGTAATCATGGGAGCAATTCCATAACGGACTCCCAAAGTCAGGTCACGGAGACCGTCACCGCCGTTGGCGCAGCCATCACAATCCGTTTCGCTCCAGAGCTGATAACCCCAGCCTTGCAGGGACAGTTCCAAATTCTGAATCAGGCTGTAGCGAGCTCCAATTTTGAGACCTGCTTGAGACCAGTCGTGGTCCCAGTCGTAGTAGAGGCCAGCTTCGGCGGAACCCTTGCCAGCCTCCAGAACCGGGTAGTAGTTCCAGGTGGCGAATGCGGCACTTGCGGCGAGAGCCGAGGCCAGAGCGATTTTCTTGAACATGGAAAACTCCTTGAATGCGTTATTTTCGAGCGCAAATATAGAAAAAGGAGTGGCGCGGTTCTTGCGCTAACCCTTGAACTTCAGGAATTTCCAGAGGTATTTGGCAGATTGCAAGGGGGTTTTCAGGAAGGCGGATTTCTTGTACCCGCTGAGGGCGAAACCTTGCAACACCTTGTAGAGCCCGATTTGTTCGTCCCGATCGATGTTCAGCAGGAACTTGCGGAACTTGAATTCAAAGTCGTGGGTGCTTCCGAACTTGAGGTAGCAGGTGTTTTCGTAGTTCTTGAGGAAAGCCTTTGAAAGGTTCCCGCATTCCAGGCCCTGGTGCACGGTATTGGCACAATACCGTCCGGCCCGCATGGCCGCCGCGATGCCGCCTCCGGTGAGGGGGTTCGTGTGGTGGGCGGCGTCGCCCACCAGGGCAAAACGGTCCAGGATGTAACTCTTGAGGGTGCTGGAGACCGGCACAAGACCTCCCACCACCTTGTTCACCTTGGAGCCGGGGAAAAGTTTGTCTAGCCATTCCTGGGTGGTTTCCAGGATGTTCTTTTCGTGCTTGCCGCCGAACAGGAATCCCGCACCGAAGTTGGTGACGTTCGATTTCTGCTTCGGGAAACTCCAGATGTAGCCGTCGTTGATAAAGTCGTGGCCCTGCCAGAAGGTGAGGTAGTCGGGCTTGGTCAGCAGGCCTTCTACCTGAATGTCCACGCCGGTGCAGGTCATGGTGGGGGCCTGCAGGCTCTTGAGCCCGAGACTCCGTCCGATGCGGGCCTCTACGCCTTCTGCCGAAATGACCATCTTGGCCCGGGCTTCAGATGTGCGCACAGCATCCCCGAGACCTTCTACCACGCGGACTGTGCGGTAGCCGTTGGGTTCCTTGCCCATTACGTCACTTACGGACTCGGCTCGGGCAAGGGTCACCAGTTCTACGCCGTCATTTTCGGCCAGATGGGCGAGCAGCGGGTCGAACTTTTCGCGGTTCAGCATGAGCCCCATGCCGGCCTTCGGAACTTCGATGTTCACGCCTGCAGGGCCGTAGATGTAGATGCCGTTGATGATTGTCTCGATACAGTCTTCGTCGATAGGGCCGTAGCTTTCCAGGTCTGAAAGGTTTGTGCTGGCCTCGCCGCAACGTACCGGGTAGCCGATTTTTTCCCGTTTCTCTAAAAGCAGCACGGAGCGGCCACGCTTTGCAAGTTCTCGGGCGGCAACGGAACCGCCGGGGCCCGCGCCGATAACCACAACGTCATATTCTTCACGAAGCATCGGCCACCTCCTCAAGTGATAGCGCCCCTACGGGGCATGCCCTGGTGCAGGTGCCGCACTTGGTGCATTTCTCGTGGTCGATTTGCAGGTCCAGGTTGTACATATCAAGCGCCATGGCGGAGCATACGCCAACGCAGCCTGCGCATTCCAGGCATTTTTCTCTGTTGTGGACCAGTCTTTTCATATTGTGAAATATACAAAATATGGGAGATCCCCGACCAAGTCGGGGATGACAAAGAGGGATGCGCGCTTACGATTCCGGTTCCGATTCGGAAGCTTCGGTTTCTTTCTTGGCGGGTTTCAGGCTTTCGGCCTTGGCAAGCATCTTGCGGGCCTGCACCGCCAAAATGTCGCCGTCGCCCAGTTCCAGAACTTTGTTCAGGCGGGCAATGCCCTGCTCCAAATCCCAGTTTTTGTTGACTCGGATTTCGCCGATGTTGTAGAGGGCGCGTCGAGCCAGGGTCACGTTGGTTTCCAGGGAAAGACCTTTTTCCAGAAGGACAAGGGCAGAATCCAGGCTGGTCTTGGATTTGGCCGTTTCGCCCCATTCCAGCCACTGGGCGCTGGGAACCTCGATAAACACGCTGGGGCTGGTCATCAGGTCAGCCAATTTCTTGATGGCGGGGGCATCGACGGGGTGTTCCTGCAAGAGGGCGTTCATCGCCTGGCTCAAAATGCGCTGTGCCGATTCGAAGTGGGCCTTGTTGGCCTCGTCCAGTCCTTGGTCTATGAGGGCCCTGTTCCGAGCTTTCCGCGCGGCCATCGGGTTTGCCGCCGCGTTTTTCTTGAGACGTTCTGCCAGGGCGTCGGCCTGATGCTCTTGGATGGTCTTGAGCCTGCGGGGAATCTTGCTTCCGGCCAAGGCGCCAAGCCCAAAGGTTACGAGGCTTGCAATGCCCACGGCGCCGAAAATGCCGCCATTCAGCGCGAAGTTCACCAGAACATCCAGGGCAACACCTGCGATGGCAATCCCTTTTGTGAGTGCCGAGACCTTGTCGTTGGAGGGCGGGAACGCTACCGCTCCCAGCATAAAGCACAGGGCGACACTTGCGCCCATGTACCGCTCCACCGCGTAGTGGTCAAAGAAGGACGTTGCCGTAAAGAGAGACACGAAAATTCCGCCAACGAGGACAAGTCCTGCTGCAATGCCGGATGCAACCGCCACGCCCCACCGGTCTGAAAGCCTGTAGTAGGCAAAGCAGAAGAATCCTGCGAACAAAAGGAAACTCAACACCCCCGGAAAGAGAATCCAGCTGGTCAAAAGCCGGTCGTATTCTTCTTCGGCGGGCACAAAGGCCAGACGGTAGCGCAGGTGCTTGTCGGTGTAAGCCTTGATCCACTTGTTCTGTTCGCGGACAAAATCGTTTTCTTTAGGATAGTAGTTATGCTCCTTGATGAACTCTTCCTTGCCGCCCTTGATTTCCCACCATTCCCGGAATTCCTTTTTCATCTGTTCTACGCGGTCTTCGACCACCAGGGCGCCGTTCTCTTTCAGGTAGCGTTCACGGAACTGCTCGAATTCTTCGTTACGGGTCTTCTCGTCGGCCTTGAGGCCAACGGATTCGAACTGTTTGGCTCCTTCCTCTTCCCACCACTGGTCAAAGGTTTTCTCGATGTTGGATTCCCGCTGTTTCTGCTTGATTTGCGGCGAAAGGGCGGTGACAGCGTTGAAAATGCCGATGGCAATCACCAGTCCGAAAACGATATAGTGGTGGACCTTGAGTCCTTTCAAAAAATCCTTGACGCTATCCAAAATGTCTCCCATGACACTACCTGTTGTATTCCCTGAGCTGGTTCCACAAGAAGTCGGTATTCACATCCCGATAACCCAGGGCGTTGACTTTTTCCCTTAATTTGTGCGCGATTTCGAAAAGGTTCGGGCAGCTTTGCATCCGCTCGAAACTGTCAAAAATGGTGAGCCGGTCGATCCATTCCGAAAGCTCCGGGAATCTTGGGTCCTGGAACTTGTTTTCCCTGCCGGTCTTCAGGTATTCCAAATACCGGTCCGTAATGCGGTAGCCGTCTTCGGTAAAGATGTCCATGGCCCGTGGGAACAGTTTTTCGCCGGTAAGGTATTCGTGGACGATGATGCCGAAGCTGAAATAGTCCACCGAAGAAGAAAGGTTCTCGCCCATGATGGCCTGCTCGGGAGCGCTGTAGCAGGGCGTCAGCTGGCCGCCGTATTCGTTCACCGTCTCTCGCAGTTTCGCCTGGGCGTAACCGAAATCGCAAATCAGAATCTTGTGGTTGTTCTTGTGCAGGGGGTTCTGGCACAAGAGCAGGTTCTTGGGCTTCAAGTCCTTGTGGATGACCTGGTAGTAGTGCAGCTGGCTGATGGTGTTGGCCAGGTAGGCAATCTGGGCGATGCGGTGGAGGATCTCGTCGTCGGTGAGCTTTGTCTTGAACATCTTGTCCAGGGAGCAGCCCTTGATGAATTCCATCTTGAGGTAGGGGTGCCTGCCGGCGAGGCCTCCGCCAAAGCTCTGGACCACGCCTTCGATGTTGGTGGCGCGAATCAGGTTGTTGATGCGGATTTCGTCTTGGAATGCGCTCAGGAGCATGTTCAGGCGGTGGAGGCGATTCTTGCCCGGTGCCGCCCAGAACTTGCAGATTTTTACGACGATTTCCTGCTCGCCAAAGTGGTCGCTGTAACCGGGATGCTCAATCCAGAAATTTGCCCGATACAGGTTGTTGGTGCCCTCCAGGGTGAGGGGTTCCACCAGCTCGATTTTTTCCATGGCTCCGCTGTGCAAGAATTCCGGGTTCTGGTCGAACCACCTTTGGTATTCTTCCATGGTGTAATGTGGCCGGAGTGCCAGGTTTCTTGACACTCTGTCCAAGGTCTCGGCAAGGATGTTCCTGAGCATGCGTCCAAAGATAGCTAATTCGGAATTCAGAGTTCAGAATTCAGAGTTGCATTTTAAATAATTCTGAAATCCGAAATCCGAATTCTGAAATTTCTTATTCCATCGTCTTTTCCAACGCTTTGGTAATCACGTTGTAGGCGTCATCCACCGTGTCGCAGAAATGGAACAGCTTGAGATCTTCCTTGTCGATCATTCCTGTTTCGGCCAGGTAGTTCCAGTTGAGAACCTTGTTCCAGTACTTGCTGCCAAAAATGACCACGGGCATGCGGTCACCGTATTTTTTTGTCTGGATGAGGGTGAGGATTTCGAACATCTCGTCCAGGGTGCCAAAACCGCCGGGGAAAACCACCATGGCCCTGGCCAGCTTCATGAACCAGTACTTGCGGATAAAGAAGTAGCGGAACTGCAGGTTCAGTTTGTCGTCGATATAGGGGTTGGGGTGCTGCTCGAAGGGGAGCCTGATGTTGAGGCCGATGGAAGATGTTCCCACGTCGTTTGCACCTCGGTTGCCCGCTTCCATGATGCCGGGGCCGCCGCCGGTCATGATGGCGAATCCCTTGTGCTGCTTGTTGGCCCAGCGGCCCAGCTTTGCACCCAGTTCGTGGGCGGCGTCGTAGTATTCCGCCACGGATTCGAGCCTCTTGAGGCGCGCGAGTTCCTTTTTGTCCTTGCAGCCCTTCATGCGCTTCTTGATTTCTGCCATGGGCAGCGTGCGGGCCGAACCGAAGAACACGATTGTGTTCTGGACGCCTTCTTGCGGGAAAATCTGGTTGGGAGCCATGAATTCGGCGATAATCCTGATAGGGCGACCACTTTCACTGTCGATAAAGTCCATGTTGTGGTAGATCATCTTGCCCGGATTCGTCGAAATCGCTTGTTTCTTTTTTGCAGCCATGATAGTCTCCTTGTAGGGGCTGGGATCTAGAGATTAGGATCTAGATGCATTTTTTGAAAAAATACCTTTAGAAACCGCAAAAAGCAACAAAAAAACACTTTTTTTTGCTTTCATTTGAAAAAATCGTTATATTTAGGGTATGCTCGTAAAAATCTGGACAGACAGTTTTATCATCACCGGCGAAATCGACACCCTCCGTGACGAACGCCTTACCGACTATATCCGCGAGAACAAGGACTTTATCGCCGTGACCCAGGTGAAGGTCAGCGACAAGACCGAAAAGGATTTGTTCCGCACCCACTTCTTGAACGTGAGCACCCGCCACATCGAGATTATCCTGCCTGCAGAATAGTCTGGCCTGTAGCCTAGCCTGCCGGGTTTTCTGCGCTGTCTAGCCGGAACACCTGGGAAAGCTCGCTGTCGCTCAGGTCCGCAAGCCAGGTCTCTCCTGCGCTCACCGTCATTTCGGCAATCGCCTTCTTGGTTTCCAGGAGGGCGTTAATTTTTTCTTCGAAGGTGCCCTTGGTGATGAACCGGTGGACCTGCACGTTACGGGTCTGGCCAATGCGGAAGGCCCGGTCGGTGGCCTGGGCCTCGATGGCGGGGTTCCACCACAGGTCGTAATGGATGACCTGGGAGGCGGCGGTGAGGTTCAGGCCTGTGCCGCCTGCTTTCAGCGAAAGTATCAGCACCTTGGACTCGGGGTTCTGCTGGAAGGAGTCCACCATGTTCTTCCGCTGGGTCTGGCTGCAGCCCCCGTGATAGAAATCTACGGAAATGCCCAGTTCCTTTTCTATGGATTCCTTCAGCAAAAATCCCATTTCGGCGAACTGAGTGAAGATGAGGGTCTTTTCGCCCTGCTCCTGGATGGAGGTGAGCAGGTCCAGGAGCATCTGGAGCTTGCCGGAGGTGAGAACCTGGCCTGGATCCTTCGCACTGGCGTGCTCAGGATGACGATTTTCAGCATCATCTCTCTCGTCTCTCGCCTCTCGTCTCTCGTCTAACCCCTTCAAGAACGTGGCGGGATGGTTGCAGATCTGCTTGAGGGCAAGGATCATCTGCAAGATGAGCCCTTTCCGCTTGAATAGCCCGTGGGAATCTTGCGAAATTTCGGCCAGTTGCTTTTCTTCTTCCAGCATAGCCATGAACTTGTCCAGGGTCTGCTTGTAAAGGGCCGCCTGGGTGGCCGTCAGTTCGGCGTATTCGTTCTGGATAATCTTGTCGGGCAGGTCGCTGATGATGTTCTTGTCCGTCTTGAGTCGGCGGAGCATGAAGGGGGCTGTAATCTTCTTGAAGGTTTCTGCCGCCACCTTGTCGCCGTTCTTCTGGATAGGCGTCTCGTATTTCTCGCGGAATTCCTGGGCGCTTGGGAAGAACCCCCGGTTTGCAAAGTCCATGATGGTCCAGAATTCCATGAGGCGGTTTTCCACGGGAGTGCCGCTCATGGCGATTTTTACGGGGGCCTGCATGCTGCGCAAAAGCTTGCTCTGGTCGCTGTCCGCGTTCTTGATGTTCTGGGCCTCGTCGATGACCACCGCATGCCAGGTGGCCGCTTTCAAAAGTTCGAAATCCTTGCGGAAGGTGGCGTAGGTGGTGAGCAGGATGTCGGAATCGAACTTTTGCAGGTCCCGGTTTCCGCCGTGGTAGGCGGTGAAGGTGAGGGCCGGGGCAAACTTCTTGATTTCTACCTGCCAGTTGCACAGCAGGCCCGCGGGCATCACCACCAGGGCCTTGTGCTCCTGGAGTTTCCCTTCTTCCTTGATTTTCAGCAGGTAGGCGATAACCTGGAGGGTCTTGCCGAGGCCCATGTCGTCGGCAAGAATACAGCCGAAGCCGATTTCCAGGTTCTTGTACATCCAGGAGTAGCCCCGCTTCTGGTAGGGGCGTAGCGTGGCGTTCAGGCCTTCGGGTAGCGGAATTTCCGTCTCGCCCCGCCAGGCGTCAATCTGGGCCTTGGTCTCTTCGGTCAGGGTGATGGGCACGCCGTCGCAATCGCCGGTAAGGGCCGCCTGCACCAGCTTGGACTGTGTGGCTTGGGCCTGCTCCTTGGGGGCTTCCACCTGCTTCTTGATTTCTTCGATGTCCTGGGCCGAAATCTCGATGTATTCCGACTTGTATTTTAACAGGCCGTCGGCCTTTTCGGCTAGTGCCAGGAATTCTTCCGGAGAAATATGCTCGTCGCCCAGGGCCACCTGCCAGTCAAAATCCAACAGGTCTCCAGCGGAGAACATCCCGAAACTCATGCTTCCCTGGAGCCGCATCTTGGCCTTGGGCTTGTTGATGTGCAAGAGTTTTTCGGGAATCTCCGTGCGGATTCCCATAATCTCGAGTTTCTTGAGGCAGTCCTGCAAAAACTGGAGCAGCTTTGCCCCCTGCATGACTACGGGAGTTTCGCCACGGCTATCCAGGTAGGCTTCTAGCGGCTTGAAAAATTCCGCCACCCCGTAGAGGATTTTCTGCAGGGGCACGAGCCTGGAATCGTTTGTCTGGAAAAGGGTGGCAAGGGGTGCTCCATCTACGAAGACTTCCAGGGATACGTCGTCGCCGGACTCCCACGCCTTGAAAAGAATCTGGCTCCGCAGGTCAAAATGCCCGAACACCGAGAACCACTGCCGGATTTTTTCGGGAATGGCATGCCCGCTGGCCCCCAGTTTTCCGGAAACCCCGTCAAAGAAAAAGCTCAGCAGGTTTCCGTGGTTGGACTTGACCGGCCGCTTGTAGGTCCGGGCAAAACGGAGCAATGCCCCGATAAACAGCGAAAGCACGTGGAGGGCGGGGGAGTCGATTTCCAGGTATTCCTCGTCCTTGGCGGTGAAGGCGAATTTCTCAGGAGCCTTCTGTTCCAGCTGGTCCACCAGCGCCTTGATTTCGGGAATGAAGGTGGTGGGGAGCCAGCGCATCTGGGCGGTGTCCCGCTGGACCCAGAAGATCTGCGGGTAAATGCAGCCCTTGCGCACCAGGTGGAATGCAGTGAGGAGCGAAAGGTGCAGGTAACGCACCGTGTAGTGGTGCCACGAAAAGTTCCCCGGCGAAATGCAGCACAGGGCTCCCATGAGTCCCGCCACCGCAAGCCCCGACTGGATGATGGCCCCGTCTTTCTCCTGCTGAAAACTCCAGTGCCAGGGCGCCTTGTGGAAAAGCTTCAGGTTTTCCCCTTCCATCAGGAAGGTCTTGAAGTTGTAGGCCCTGAAATGTTCCGTGAAGGTTTTGAAATCTTCGTAGCCCGAAAGAAAATCCGTGCAGGAGGTAAGTTCGTCGGCGTAGCTCTTGCGGAAATTGCCGGCGGGGCAAAAGTCCGGGAAGTTCGGCAGCATGGCGGGCAATATGCGGGAATAGTCCTTCAGGCTCTCGAAATCGAAATCCGGGAGCCTCGGGTGTGGCTCCAGGGTGCGCACGCTCTCGAGGACCTGCACCAGGGCAGGTTCGTTTGGCACGCTTGATTCAAGACCCTCTTCGACCATAGTGGGCCAAATATAGCAAATCGGATGGTCTTTTTTTGACAATCCGGTGCTCATCTGTGTATTTTGTATATTCTCTCGCCCTGCGTCATCCTCGACCGACTCTGTATCGAAGCGATGGAGGTGGGAGGGGTTCATACAGTTCTCGCCAACACTTGTTGAAGTGTGCAAGCCGGGGATTGGACTTCACATCCCTTTACGTGTTCGGCTCAAATAATCTATTTTAAACAAAAAGAGGCAATATATGCGAATCAAGAATGGTTTTGTGCTGCGGGAGGTCTGCGGCGAGCAGGTGATTATGGGCGAGGGCATCGGGGCTCTCGATTTCGGCAAGCTCTTGTGCCTGAACGAGACGGCGGCGTTTCTCTGGAGTGCTGCCGTTAAGCAGGGGAATTTCACGGTGGAATTGCTGACAGACGCCCTCTGCGAGGAATACGAGGTGGAACGCGACCGGGCCCTCTCTGACGTGAAGGCCATTGTAGAAAGCTGGCAGAAGGTGAACGTGCTGGAATGAATTACCTCTCGTGGCTATGGCAAAGTATCCGCGGAGTTCGCCTGAACGTGGCCCTTCGCGTGGCGGTGGGAACCCTGCAGGTTTCCCTCGGCCTTGCCATGGTGTGGCTCAGCAAGCGTTTTATCGACGATACCATCAAGAACGGTTCTGATCAGGACGTGGCCCGCATGGTGGGCCTGCTGGTGCTTACGGTGGTGGGGAACGTGGTGCTTCGCCAGGTGTATTACTACCTCACATCGGTAGCCACCATCCGGCAGTCCAACGCGCTTAGGCTCTCCATGTTCGGGCGGCTGTTTACCCGCAAGCTCTACAGCGAAAAGGAACTTCTTTCGGGCGACGTGACTTCCCGTTTTTCTGAAGACGTGGAGCTGGTAAGCGAAGTGGCTACGGCGAAAATTCCCCAGATGATGGTGACGGCGATACAGCTTCTGGGGGCATTCTTGATGCTCCGCTGGTTCGACCCGCGGCTCGCCTGGGCCCTTGTCCTCTTGACGCCGCTGGCCCTGGTGTTTGGCAAGTTCGTCTCTTACCGCCTGCGGAAAATGACCCTCAAGATCCGCGAAGGGGAGAGCCGTATCCAGATGCACGTGCAGGAGGGCGTAGAGAACAACGCCGTGCTCCGGAGTCTGGGAAGCGCCCCTTGGGTTTCGGAGCGGCTGGATTCCATGCAGCGCACCCTCCATCACGACGTGGTGCGGCAGACCCGCTTTTCGGTGATTTCTCGGTTGGCCTTTGGCGGTGCTTTTGGGCTGGGTTACCTGTTGGCTTTTGTGTGGGGCGGTCTCGGGCTCCGTAACGGCACTATCACTTTCGGCGTTATGACCTCTTTCTTGCAGCTGGTGGGGCAGATTCAGGGGCCTATCCTTTCGATTCTGAATAACGCCCCCCGCCTGATTCACGCTACCGCCAGCATCGACCGCCTGCAGGAACTGCAGGGCGACGGTTCGTTTAATGGCGCGGAGGGCACTTCGAAGGGTGCTTCGAAAGTTTCGTCGGATGGTGCAAAATCCGTGCCTGAAGGCTCATCTGGCCTGGGCGTCCGTCTGGAAAATGTCAGTTTCCGTTACGCCACTGCCGACCACGATGCTGTCCGGAATTACACTCACGACTTTAAGCCCGGAAGCAAGACCGCCATCATGGGCACGACAGGTGCCGGCAAGACGACGCTGTTCCGCCTGATGCTTGGACTTGTGGAACCCCGGGAGGGCCGCGTGCTTGTTTATTCTACGGACTCCAGCGGCCCCGCAGGTGCTTTTGAACGGCCTGTTTCGGCAAACACATGCGATTACTTTGTCTATGTTCCCCAGGGGAATACCCTCATGAGCGGAACGGTTCGGTATAATTTGCAGTTGGCAAAGCCGGATGCTACCGAAGAGGAACTGCGGCATGTGCTGCAGGTGGCCTGTGCGGAATTCGTGTTCGATCTGCCCCACGGTCTGGACACGGAACTGGGGGAGCGGGGCATGGGGCTAAGCGAAGGCCAGGCACAGCGCATTGCTGTGGCCCGCGGACTCCTGCGGCCCGGGAGCGTCTTGTTGCTGGACGAAATCAGTTCGGCGCTGGACGAACCTACGGAGCGAACACTGTTTCAGCGACTTTTTGATAATTTTAAGGACAAAACCGTGATTCTGGTAACCCATCGTGCGGCGGTTGCCGAACTCTGTGATGGCGAGGTGAGGCTATGCATTACCTGATTGTCCCCGGATACAGCAACTCCGGACCTACCCATTGGCAAACCTACTGGACAAAGAGCCTGCCCGACGCAAGCCGTGTCTATCAGCGCAGCTGGGACCATCCCTTAAAGGCGGATTGGGTGTCGGCCCTTGACGAGACTGTGGCAGGTCTGAAAACGGATACCGTTCTCGTGTCTCACAGCCTGGGGGTGGTCACTACGGTTCACTGGCTTTTGGAGAAGGCGGCAAAAGGCGGAGTCCCCGGCAACGTCAAGGCGGTTTTTCTTGTAGCGCCAGCCGATGTGGATAAGCTTGACCTCGCGAAGGATTTTGCGCCTGTACCCCTGCAAAAATTGCCCGTGCCCAGTTGCGTTGTGGCCAGCGAAAACGACATTTACGTGACCGTCGAACGGGCCCGCCAGTTTGCAGATGCCTGGGGCTCTATGTTCGTGGATGTGGGATGCCTCGGGCATATCAACGCCGACTCCAACCTGGGCGAATGGGAACAGGGCCGCAAGTTGCTGGCCGAATTCGAAAAGACGCTAGGGCTGTAGTGCCCTTTCTTGTCATACCCGCTGTCATTCTGGAGCGCAGCGATAGAAACTGCGATAGAATTACGGGGATCTCCTTGGGCGTTCCCCGCACTACCCGTGCGGGTCGGGCTATATTCTAGGGGCACCCGTCTTCGCTTCGCTTAACGCCTGCCTCCTAGAACGGAGCCTTGCGAGCAAGTCTCCGCCCCAAGGGGTCACTATCCCTAACGCAAAAGAACTTCTCAAAAAAGTTATTATTTTAAATCATAATGAAATTTGTACTAACAGTTCCTATTGCTTTGCTTTTTACGGCTTGTACCTATCCAAGCCATTTAATACGTGTTAATGAATCCTTGCCTAAAAATGCCCCGATTGAAAAAGAATCTGTTGTTGCCTACGTTCAAAGAGATTGTTTTAGTGGAGATTGTCCTTTAGAAAATAAAAATGTTCATTGGCACGCTCTGAATTATGATGGAGACACTCGTCAAGTAGAATTCTATCGGTATGGGCCAAGGTCTTGTAAGCCTGGCAGTAATTGGGGTGACCACAGTCGTGATAGATATTTTGTGGTGTGGCACAAAGAGGGTGTTCCTTACCGAACCATAAAGATGTTTTGTGATGAGTCGTCTCAAGTTTTTAAGGCGATTCTTCTCTCCGATAATGAATCCAAGGAACTGCCTATTTTGAGAACATCGAGTGATGAATTTGCAGACTGGGTTGTTGAGGTGAAATGAAAATTGTTTTCTTCTTTTTGCTTGCGTTTCTAGTTGCTTGTACGGGAACATCAAATTCTGTGCAGTCGAGTCATTCTGGAATGGCTCCACAAAGGATTGACTTAATGGATACGATTCTTACTGTTGTCGGGAATCTCCCTGATGGAGTTTCTCCCAAAGATTTTCAGGTCGTGGCGTATCAAACAAAGACTGCCAAAAGAATTGTTTCGTATCGCTTTGTCTTGGACCAAGAATATCGTGTTCCGGAAAATGGAATTCGAAAAGAAGGGGATTTTTTCTCTTACAAAGTATATATTGACGGAAATGCTCCAGCAGATGAAATTGTTTGGTATAATAAGGGGGTTGCTTACCAGACATTGGAAATTGAATATTTTGTGAAAAGCGGAGAAATTGTTTCTGTTCAGGCGCTCTGGAATGGGAAACGGAGCTTGTGTGTGAATGACTACATCTCCTTTGATGGAAGAAAAATTGTTCATATGCCTGACAGTCGGTTGCCTGAAAGTGACCGGTATACTGTTTATTACGACGACCCCAAATGCCGTGAAACTGAAAAATTTAAGGAACCTGGTTATTAAAAAGAGTCCGTTGTAATGAAAATTTTGATTGATGTAGTATTGATTTGTCAATACGTTTTTATACAATTTTATTGACTTGTGCTTATGAATAATGTATATTTACGGAAAAAGGAGCTTGACTATGGCTACGCTGCAAATGAGGGTCGATGATGACCTGAAAAAAAAGTCGGACGATTTGTTCCAGTCACTCGGCATGGATACCTCTACGGCTATCCGTATTTTTTTGACATTTGCCATTGAACATAATGGCATTCCTTTTGATGTTCGCCACACCCCAGAAGATTTGTCTTTGGAAAAGGCGATTGAAGATACACGTAGTCGCAAGAATCTCCATGGCCCTTATGCCACTGCGGCAGATGCTGTTGCCTCCATGTTGGAGGAATAGCCTTTGTATCAGATTAAGTACACTAGCCGTATGAAGCATGATGTCAAGGTCATGAAAAAGCGTGGCAAAGACTTGAACAAACTAATCGCGGTGTTGGACAAGTTGTCGAAAGGAGAACCGCTTCCGCTTCATAACCGTGATCATCAACTGGGTGGGGCTCTGTCCGATTTTAGGGAATGCCATATAGAACCGGACTGGCTTTTGATGTATCAGATATTCAATGACGAGTTGATTCTTTCGGCGACTGCGACTGGTTCACATTCGGATTTATTCGGAAAATAGATTGATGCAAAAAAGAGGTGCCATGGGGCACCTCTTTCTAATAACGTCATTGCGAGCCCCGAAGGGGCGCGGCAATCCAGACCTGATTTACTTCAGTTCCTTCAGCGCAGCCTCGTTTTTGGCGATAATGTCACGTTGCGTAGCGAGCTTGGTGCGTTCGGCGGAGTGACTGTCGCTAACTAAAATCGAGCGTCGGTCTTACTTAAACGGATTAACGACTTTTATGCCGTTGATAGTCTGTCCGTCGTTCAGGTCTTCTGAATAGACCGTTGTGCAACCGCATGCCTTGGCTGATGCCAAGATAAGAGAGTCCCAAAATGATAGTTGAGACGCTTCACTAATGTCTATCGCCGCCAACACATCGTTTACGGTGTTGCTATGGACTGGAATGATGTCGGAGAATTGCTTGACAAATGTTCCGGCATCTTTCTTTGATGCAATCAGTTTCTTTGTTGCTGCGTTGTAAAATTCCTGCAAGGTTTGCGTGGAAATAATTGCGTCATCATTTTGGACCAAGGTGGCAATCAAATCTCTGGCGGTGCGTTGCTTGGCTTTGTCCTTTTCGTCAACTGAATATACAAGAATGTTTGTATCCAGAAAACAACTAGCGGTCATAAAGCTCCTCGCGTGTCCAAGACTTTCCGGCAGAGTTTAAGTGGAGCTTGTCGGCCAAGTTGAAAAGACTGTCCAAAGAGCCGTTTTTCGTAGTTGCGGTTGCAGGTGCTTTCAACTTTTCCAGAAGAATGGAAATGACGAAAATCGTCTCTTCGTTAGAAAGGGACGCCGCTCGTTTTGTGAATTCTGCAACCATGGCTTCGGACATAGGAAACCTCCATTTACATTACCAATATATATTTTTTGACAACGATAGTCAATAGACCAATGTGGGGGATAAAAAAAGAGGTGCTCTAGGAGCACCTCTTTAAAATAAATTGCTCACAGAGCAATGACGTGAGCTAGCGCAGTTCCTTCAACGCTGCTTCGTTTTTGGCGATGATATCTTGCTGTGTAGCCAACTTTACTCGTTCAGCGTTGACTACCGCCTCGGGAGCTCCTGAGACAAACTTTTGGTTAGAAAGCTTTTTCTCAATCGAAGCGGCGAATGCCTTGGCCTTCTCGATTTCCTTTTCCAAGCGGGCGATTTCTGCAGCCGGGTCGAGGATTCCTTCCAGCGGGATGTAGAGTTCGCCACCGGGAACCACGGCGCTGGCGCTGAACTTCGGCTTCACGGCCTTCACGGCAACGCTCAGGTCAGAAAGACCCGAAAGCTCGGTGATGATTGCCATGCAGTCTTTCACGCTGGCTTCCGTTGCGGCATCGTCCACGCTCACCACTGCGTTCAGCTTGGTGGCGGGGCTCACGTTGTAGCGGCCACGCACGCCACGCACGCTTTCCACCACGGCGAATGCCTGGTCGAATGCGGCTTCGATCTTTGCGTCAATGAGCGATTCGTCGGCCTTGGGCCATGCGCGGCTGATTACCATTTCGCTGCCCTGGAACAGGATGCTGTTGAGCTCTTCGGTAATGAACGGCATCACCGGGTGGAGCAAATCAAGCACGTTCTTCAGCACGTAGCTGAGGATGGCCATGGCGTTCTTCTTTTCGGCGGTGAGCGTTTCGCTGTTGATCACGGCCTTCTTGATTTCAAGATAGCTGGAGCAGACGTCGTCCCACACGAAGCGGTACAGGAACCCGGCGAGTTCGGCGAAGTGGTATTCTTCGAGCATGCGGGTGGCGTCCTTGATGGTCGTCTGCAGGCGGCTCAAGATCCACTTGTCTTCCAGGGCGAACAAGCTCTTGTCCATCGGGAGTTCGGCGGAGAGAGCGCCAGCCTGTTCGAGCTGCGGGTAAAGGAAGCGGCAGGCGTTCCACAACTTGTTGCTGAAGTTACGACCGATTTCGAACTTTTCGCTGGTGTTGATTTCGCGGCCATCCGGCTGCTTTTCCTTCTTCACCGGCAGGCGCACGTCCTGGTTGTCGGTGCAGAGGCTTGCCATCACAAAGCGCAGAGCGTCGGTGCCGTACTTCTCTTCGATATCCATCGGGTCCACGCCGTTGCCCTTGGACTTGCTCATGGTCTGACCATTGCCGTCCAGAATCTTCGGGTGGATGTACACCGTGTGGAACGGAACCGTGCCCATGTTCTCCTGGCTAAACAGCACCATGCGGGCGACCCACAGCGTAATGATGTCGCGGCTCGTCACGAGCACGCTGGTGGGGTAGTAACGCTTGAGTGTGTCGGTGTTTTCCGGCCAGCCCATGGTAGAATGCGGCCACAAACCGCTGGAGAACCACGTGTCGAGCACGTCTTCTTCCTGCTTGAGTTCGTGACCCGGCACGGCGTCGGACTTCAGGTCTTCTTCCTGGCTGCACACCAGGTAACCGCCGTTTTCGGCCTTGTAGAAGTAGATGTCGTCGCGGCCAGCAAATGCGGCCTTCAGTTCGTCTTCGCTAGCGTCGGTGTGCCAAATGGGAATGCGGTGGCCCCACCAGAGCTGACGGCTGATGCACCAGTCGCGCTTTTCGGCGAGCCAGTCCAGGTACTTGTTGGCGTAACGTTCCGGGATAATCTTGATCTCACCGGATTTTACGGCGTTCATCGCGTTTTCGGCGAGCACGTCCATCTTCACGAACCACTGGTCGCTGAGGTACGGCTCGATAACGGTCTTGCTGCGGTCGGAGTGGCCCACGTCCATTTCGTGGTCTTCCACCTTGATGAGGAGTCCGAGTTCTTCGAGACCAGCCACCACGGCGTCGCGGGCGGCCTGGCCCTTGAGGCCCTGGAACTTGCCGGCGTTCTCGTTCAGGCTGCCGTCGTCGTTCATGATGTTGATCATCGGGAGCTTGTGACGCAGGCCCGTCGCATAGTCGTTGGGGTCATGTGCGGGCGTCACCTTCACGGAACCCGTACCGAAGTCCTTGTCCACCAGGATGGCGTCGGCAATCACCGGAATTTCGCGGTCAACGAAGGGCACCTTGAGCATCTTGCCGATGAACTGCGCATAGCGTTCGTCGTTGGGGTGCACGGCGAGGGCGGTATCGCCCATGATGGTTTCCGGACGTGTGGTCGAAACAGGGATGAATCCCGAACCGTCGGCCAGGGGGTACTTGAACGTCCAGAAGTGGCCCTTCACGTGTTCGTAGTAGATTTCGTCGTCGGCAACGGCGGTCTGGAGCTTGGTATCCCAGTTCACCAGGCGCTTGCCGCGGTAAATGAGGCCCTTCTTGAACAGGTTGAAGAAGGCGTGGCGCACGGCCTTCGCGCAGACCGGGTCCAGCGTGAAGCGCTGACGGCTCCAGTCGCAGCTGACGCCCAGGCTCTTGAGCTGCTTGGTGATACGGGCTTCGTATTCGTCCTTCCATTTCCAGATGCGTTCCACCAGCGCGTCTCGGCCGATGTCGTGGCGGGTCTTGTGTTCGTCCTGGAAAAGGCGCTTTTCGACCACGGCTTGCGTGGCAATGCCCGCGTGGTCCGTACCCGGAATCCACAGCGTGTCGCGGCCCGTCTTGCGGCGGTAGCGTACCAAAATGTCCTGGAGCGTATCGTTGAGCGCGTGTCCCAGATGGAGCGCGCCGGTAACGTTCGGGGGCGGAATCACGACCGAAAACGGTTCGCCCTTTCCGCTGGGTGCAAAACTGTTATTCTCAGCCCAGGTCTTATGCCACCGGGCTTCCACATCTTTAGAATTGTAACGAGTTTCCATAGTGGGCACAAATTTAGAAAAATGCCCCCATTGTCATTCCCGGCTTGACCGGGAATCGCCTTTGTTTTACTACAAAAGGGGGGAAGAATCCCCCTCGCTCCAGCCGAATGTCATCCCCGCGCAGGCGGGGATCTCCCTTCGTCTTCCGCTACCCCTTCGCCTAGGGGCTCCGCCCCTAAAACCCCGTAAAAAATACCAATGGTAATGAACCGAGCAAGCACAAAGTAACCGTCAACACCAAGCACAGCGCTTCTTTTTTCACATTTGTTGTTCTAAAAAAGAACACTACCATCGGGAAAACGCTCCTGCAACGAGAAACAAAAATGGAATCAGCCGACGACTGAGGGCCTGTTAGAGGGGGAGGCTTCCCCCTTTCAAAAAAGTTGCTTTTCTCGCCCCATTTTTGTATATTACCCCCTGCACCAGAAAAGGTGGTATTGAAAGATCGCTATCCGCGCAGGCGGGGCGGTCTTTTTTTTACCCCCAAAGGAGGATAAGTGGCGAAAAAAGAGAAAAAGAAGGAATTAGACTTGGTAAAGCCAAGTTTTTCCCTGATAGATGAGAACCTGCTCAAGTCGCGGATATACACTATCCGCGGTGTCAAGGTGATGCTTGACGCGGACCTGGCGGAGATTTACGGGTATAGCACGAAAGATTTTAATAGGCAAGTCAAAAATAATATCGAAAAATTCGACGAAGATTTTCGGTTTCAGCTAACAAATAACGAGATCGAAGAACTTTCAAGGTGCAAAATTTGCACCTTAGAACTGGAAAATTCGCTGAAAAAAAGCATTTTTGCTGAAAAAATTAACTTGAGGTGCAAAAATTGCACCTCAAGTGACGGAGAAAAAATTGAATCGCAAGAAATATCGAGGTCAAAAAATTTGACCTCGAGTTGGGGTGGTGCTAGGTACGCTCCTTTCGCCTTCACGGAGCAAGGCATCTACATGCTCATGACGGTTCTCAAGGGCGAACAGGCAACGGCGCAGAGTAAGGCGCTCATCCGCCTTTTCAAGCAGATGAAGGACTACATCATTGCTGAAAACCAGAACCTGCTAGGAACAAACGGGATTGTTCAAATTGCGACTCAAACCGTCCAGAATACGCAGGATATAGCACGACTGTCCGTCGAAATGCAAGAAAACCGCGACACACTCCAGAAGGTCATGGAAAATTTCGTGGACCCGAGTACACACAAGCATTTCTTGATTCTGAACGGGCAGCGGCTGGATGCCGACATCGCCTTCACGCAGATTTACGGCATGGCGAAAAAGTCTATCACGATTATCGATGACTATATCGGCGTGAAGACTCTCGACTTGTTGCGCCAAATCGCGAAGGGAGTCTCCGTGACAATCTATAGCGATAACCGTAGTTTTGAATCTCTGACGAAACAGATGCAGAAGGATTTTCTTGCCGTGCGCCCCGATGTGAAATTGGCCATAAACAAGACAAAGGACAAATTTCACGACCGCTATATCTTTCTGGATTATGGCCTGAAAAGCGAGAAACTCTTCCACTGCGGAGCCTCAAGCAAGGATGCTGGTAACAAGATTACCACCATCATGCAGATAGAATACACGCAGGCGTACCACTGCATTATGGAGATGCTGAAAAAGGGGCTAACCAATTCCTAGAACACGAACTGCTTGCCCGCGAACACGCCCAAAGAAATCAGGTCGCCTTCGGTCACCCCCAGGAAAAATCCGGTGGGGTGGGCGTAGGTGTATTTGCGCGCTCCGACCCAGTCTCCGATAGTGCCCTTGTACACGTCGTCGAATTCGATGGTGAAGTTCCCGAACTTTCCGTTCTTGCCGAAACGCACGCCAATCCACCAGGCCGATGCAGGCGCAAACCCGTTTCTCGCGTCGGAGTTGTCGATGTAGCCGATGTCGCCCAGGTCTTCACGGACGTCGTCGTAGTCGGAATCTCCCTGGTAGGCCTGAACACCGCCGGCCACGCCGAGGATGATGTACTTGCCCAGGTTGGCGTCGATACCCAGCAAGATACGTTCCTGCAGGTTCCAGAAACCGTAGGACTTTTTGCCTTCGCCGGTTTTCAGCCAGTCGTTGTAGTTGTCAGACCCGTTGATGCTGTAGGACTTCTGCTTCTCTTCGTTGGTGAAGGTGACTATGTCGTTACAGTCGGCGTCTTCGTCGCAGCTGAACTTGAGAGATCCACCGTAGCCGCCCACGGCGGCGCTCAAGAAAAAGACCCTTCCCAGGCGGTAGGTAGCGCTCACATTACCGCCACCGCCGTTCATCTGTTTGATGTTGTCCGCGTCGCCGTTGTGGGCCCAGAATCCGGAGGCCGCCACTTCGACTTCGGAGACTGCGCTATCCGAGGTGGCCCTGTGGGTCACGGGGGCGGGCATGGCGGCTGCACCCATGGAGTGGAGGGTGGGGGAGCATGCCGTTATCGCCATGAGTATCAAGCCGATAGCAAAAAACTGGACGAGTTTATTCATTTTCCACTCCTTGTAAAAGAATCTCCAGTCTCAAAGATAGTAAACAGTGCTTTTGAATGAAAGTCCCTTTGGGTTGGACATTTTTTCTAATTTTCTCCGCACAAAATCCCTTTTTTACGACAAGGAGTCCAACATGGGTGGCTTTTGCGGAGTGGTTTCTAAAGAAGATTGCGTCAGCGACCTCTTTTTCGGGACCGACTACCATTCACATCTCGGAACGCATCGCGGCGGCATGGCGGTGCTGAAATCCAACGGAACTTTCCACCGCTCCATCCACAACATCCAGAACACTCCCTTCCGCAGCAAGTTCGAGCACGACCTGGCCACCTTCTCGGGCAACATGGGCATTGGCGTCATTTCGGATACAGACCCGCAGCCGCTGGTCATGACCTCCAAGCTCGGTACGTTCGCCATCGTGACTGTGGGCTTGATTACGAATATCGAAGAAATCAAGAACGAGCTTTTCAAGAACAACTGCATGCAGCTCCAGTATTCCACCACCAGTGGAATGGTTGGGCCCACCGAAGTGGTGTCCGCCCTCATTGCTACTCAGGATTCCATCGTCGACGGTCTCAAGTATGTCCATGAAAAGGTCAAGGGCAGCTGCTCCATTCTTTTGATGGACGAAAAAGGCAAGTTCTACGCCAGCCGCGACAGATGGGGCCGCACGCCTATCGTGCTGGGCAAAAAAGACGGCGCCATGATTGCCCTGCAAGAGAGCTGCGCCCTCCAGAACCTGGGCTACGAACACGTCCGCGACCTGGGCCCGGGCGAAGTAGTGGAACTCACTCCCGATGGCGACACCACGCTGGTCAAGCCTGGCGACAAGATGGCCATCTGCTCTTTCCTCTGGGTCTATTACGGCTACCCTGCCTCCTGCTACGAAGGACGCAACGTGGAAATGACCCGCTACCGCTGCGGTTCTGCCCTTGCAAAGCGCACTCCCACCGAAGCCGACGCCGCCTGCGGAATCCCCGACTCCGGAACCTCCCACGCCCTGGGCTACGCCCACGAGGCCGGCATCAAGTTCGCCCGCCCCTTCGTCAAGTACACGCCTACCTGGGCCCGCTCCTTCATGCCCCAGGACCAGAAACAGCGCGAGCGCGTGGCCTCCATGAAACTCATCCCCATTCCAGGGCTCATCAAGGACCGCCGTCTGGTGTTCTGCGACGACTCCATCGTCCGTGGCACCCAGCTCGGCAAGCAGGCCCAAAAGCTCTACTCCCTGGGCTGTAAAGAAACCCACATGCGCATCGCCTGCCCGCCTCTCGTGTTCCCCTGCAAGTTCATCAACTTCTCCCGCAGCAAGAACGAATACGACCTGATTACCCGCCGCTACATCCGCGACCAGGAAGGCGAACATCCGGACTTGGAAAAATACACCGACCCCGACAGCGATGCCTACAAGGGCATGGTGGAATACATCCGCCAAAAACTGAACCTCACGACCCTTGCGTTCCAGCGCATTGACGACTTGATTCACGCCATCGGGCTCCCGGCCGAACAGCTCTGCACCTTCTGCTGGACCGGCAAGGACTACGCCGAAACCGGCGACTGCTACCACTGCCCCTGCGAAGGCGGCGAGTGCGCTTGCCACTCCAAGAAAGACAAAGAATAAGCCATATTAAAAAGGGGGAAGAATCCCCCTCGCTACATACTAGACGAAAGAACGCTTCGCCTCCGGCTTCGCTATAGACGAAAGACGAAAGATACGGTGAAAAACTATCGTCTTTCGTCTATAGGCGCTCTGCGCCGTTCTTTCGTCTATTATTTCGCTACCCCCACGCCTAGGGGCCCTGCCCCTAAGACCCCGCGGTATTTCTCGTCATCCTCGCGAACAATCTCGTCATCCTCGCGAACAAACTCGTCATCCTCGCGAAGGCGAGGATCCGCTATCATCTCGGCGAGGATCCGCTATCATCTCGGCGTATCACCTAAGACCCCGAAATCTCTTTAGCCTTCGCCTCGATTTCGGCGATGGCCTTCTTGCGACCTTCGACGGTATCTTCGTTATTGAGCACGATGTTCACGAAAACGGAACCTGCCACCACGGCATACACATGCTTGGAGAGCACTCTGGACTGTTCGCCGTTTCGGATTCCGAAACCGCCCAGCACCTTGGCGCCACCCTTACCGACGGTGTCAATAAAGTCCAGCGTCGCCTGGTCAATGGTGGTTTCGCTGCCGGTCGTGCCCGCACGGAGTGCGGCATAGATGTACTTGAAACCCTTGGAAGCCATCGTTTCGAGACGTTCCTTGGTCATGCTGGGTGCGGCCACCGGGATGTTTTCAAGACCGTGCTTCTTGCAAGCCTCGGTCAAACCTTCGTCACCGTCAAACGGCAGGTCCGGAATGATGCAGGCGGAAACGCCGGCGTCCTTGCACATCTTCACAAAGTTTTCGACGCCCGGCGTAAAGGCCAGGGAGCCGTAGGTCATGATGTAGATGGGCGTTTCGGGGTGGCGTTCGTGAATTTTCTTCACGATGGCAAGTCCCTGCTTGGTGGAGTAGCCCTTTCCCAGCGCGATGGTCGATGCCGTCTGAATCGCCGGACCGTCGGCGCTGGGGTCGCTGAAGGCCAGCTGGATTTCAAGGATGTTGGCGCCACCCTTCACAAGAGCGTCGGCGATGGCGATAGATGTTTCTGCGTCCGGAAACCCGGCAATGAGATGAGACATTAAGTTCATAATTAATTCTCGCGGCTTTGCCGCTGTTGAAAGGTTTTAGTAGCTATGGGGTCGGGCCTTCGGCCCTTTGAGGTGTGAGGTATGAGGTGTGAGGTATGGGGTGTGAGGTGTGAGGTTCGAGCTTTTGCAGTCGTGATTTTACTGCCTAATTTAGCTCACAGGCACGAAGTGCCTACCTCATTGCCCAGAGGTGCATTGCACCGACCTCAAAGCGAGTTTACGAGCGACCTCATAGCTCATAGCCTCATACTCTCCGCATCATGGATGTCCTCGTTGTTTTCGAGGCGCTTGAGTTCGGCCTTCAGGAATTCCTTCCACTTTTCGGGACGGAACACGGGGCTCGTGATAAAGATGTCCTTGTCACCGCGGCCACTCATGTTGATGACCAGCGCCTTGTCCTTCGGGAGTTCCTTCGCGATTTTCATGGCGGCAGCACCGGCATGGGCACTTTCCAGGGCGAATAAAATTCCTTCATTGCGGGCAAAGAACTTCACCGCATCGAGAGCTTCCTTGTCGAGAATCGCGGTGAATTCCACGCGGCCCGATTCGCCGAGGGCGGCAAGCTGCGGGCCAATGCCCATGTAGTCAAGACCAGCAGAAATTGAGCGGGTCGGCAGCGACTGACCGTCTTCATCAATGAGGAAGCGGCTCTTGTAACCCTGCAGAATGCCTTCGCGGCTAGCGTTACCCGTCATGCGGGCGGCATTTTCACCCTTGTTCGGGCCAATGCCACCGGCTTCGGCACCGATCAGGCGCACATTCTTGTCTTCGATAAACGGGGTGAACACGCCGATGGAATTGCTACCGCCACCCACGCAGGCGACGATTGCAGCAATGTCGATGTTACGTTCTGCGGCCTGTCGCTTGACTTCTTCGCCGATGATGGACTGGAACGTGCGAACGATATCCGGGAAGGGCGCAGGGCCGAGGGCGGAGCCGAGCACGTAGTGCGTGTTCTTGAAATTCGTGGCCCAGTCGCGCATGGCTTCGTTTACGGCATCTTTCAGGGTGCGGCTACCGCTGGTAACCGGCACCACCTTGGCACCATACATTTCCATGGTGGCCACGTTGGGTTGCTGGCGACGGACATCCACTTCACCCATATATACGACGCATTCAAGGCCAAGTTTTGCGCAGGCCGCTGCGGTAGCGAGCCCGTGCTGACCGGCACCCGTCTCCGCGATGATGCGGGTCTTGCCCATCTTCTTTGCGAGCAGGCACTGACCGATGGCGTTGTTGATCTTGTGTGCCCCCGTGTTGGCAAGGCCTTCCAGCTTGATGTAGATCTGTGCGCCACCCAAGAGTTCGGTCGCCGTCGGGGCGAAGTATAGTGGAGTCTCGCGGCCAATGTAGTCCCGCTGGATAATGCGGAGCTCTTCCAGAAATTCCGGGTCGTGGATGTACTTGTTGAAAGCCGCTTCCAGGTCGTCCAGCGGACGGCGGATGATTTCGGCAACATACTTGCCGCCGAACTTGTCAAAGAAACCGTTGTCAGAGGTTATGAGGTGTGAGGTCGCGCCTACGGCGCTTTGAGGTGTGGGGTTCATAGTTGCGTGAGTCATTTTGAGCGGATGGGTTGGGGTTTAAATTCTTGTTTAAAGGTTAAACGGACAAAAATTAAAGGCCTTCGGGAGTCCGAAAGCCTTTTTCAATTCTTGGTTGCAAACACTTGATGAAAACAGCAAACCGGACTCTATTTCGTAGAGCCCCACCACCAACGGTTGAAACGGATTGCAGAATTCATCTTCATGTGCCAAAATTTAGGAAGACCAGGCTGTCTTGGCAAGGGATTCCGCACAAAATAATGAACTTCCACTAAAAAGAAAGGCGTCGGGGGTTCCGAACGCCTTCCATTAAACACTTGATGAAAAGGCAAGTCCTAAATCCCTTTCCGAGAACCCCTGTCGCAAGCGACAAAGGCGGATTGCCCGTTTCATCTGAATGATTGTAATATACATTGTAATTTGTTGACTGTCAATAGGTTACGAGGGCATTTTTGTAAAAATTTGGTTAGTTTTTTGTAAAAATGGCCCAAATTAGCTATTTTTCGAAGAAAAGAGGCAAAAATGCCCTTAACTCAGAAGCTGAAAAAGATTCACCTGACCCAGCAGATAGTCATCGCCTTTGTGTTGGCGATCGTTGCGGGGTGTCTGCTCCAAGGCTATCCAGAATTTGTAAATGCCTTTATCAAGCCTTTTGGGATAATCTTCCTGAACCTTCTGAAATTTATCGTGGCCCCGCTGGTGCTACTGTCCATCGTTGTGGGAATCATTTCTACAAAGAACCTTTCAAGTCTCGGAAAAATCGGCTTTTTCACTCTTGTCTACTTCATGTTCACTACGGTGCTTGCCACGGTGCTTGGCCTCTTGATTCCGACGGCGCTGAAAGGTTGTCTGCCCCTGATCAAGATACCGGAGACCAACATAACCGCTCCTGTCAGCCAGAAATTTTCGCTGGTGGAACAGATTATCGATTTTTTCCCGAACAATCCTATTGCGCCGTTTTATTCGGCCATTATGATTCAGGTGATTGTCATCGCCGTTGTTTTCGGGGTGGCTATTGTTCACGTGGGTGCTAATGCAGAACCTGTGCGGAACCTAGTTCTGAGCTTAAACGAGGTTGTTCAGAAAATTCTGAAGTACATTATGTGCCTTGCTCCCATAGGCGTTTTCTGTATGCTTACGCCGGTGGTGGTCAACAACGGCCCCTACGTGCTGGGCTCCCTTGCTGCCGTAATCGCTATGGCGTACGGGTGTTTCCTGATTCACGCCCTTGTGGTTTACTTGCCGTGTATCCGTCTTTTGGGGCGGTATTCTCCCCTGGAATTCCTCAAACGTATGCAACCCGCTTTGATCTTTGCTTTCTCTAGCGATTCTTCTGTGGCGACGCTGCCGTACAGTATCAAGAGTACAGAGAAGATGGGTGTCAAGCGGGATATCGGCTCGTTTGTGCTGTCGCTAGGGGCCACCATCAACATGGATGGCGTGGCTATCTACCTGTGCGTTTCTGCGGTATTCATGGCAGCCTGTTGCGGAATTGTTCTTACTCCCGGAATGTACCTGAGCATTGCGTTCATGGCGACGGTTGCCTCTATCGGGACTCCTGGAATCCCTGGCGCTAGCCTCACGTTCATGGCTATGCTTTTTGCCTACGTGGGGATTCCTGTGGAATGCGTCGCTGTAGTGGCGGGTATTGACCGGATTATAGACATGGGCCGTACGGTTATGTCTGTGGTAGGGGACGCCTCTTGCGCAGTCATTGTGCAGAGGTTGGTCTCTAGGAAGGCGAAAAACGCTTGATTTCTCTGAAATTCCGGATTTTTGCGGGCCTTTTTGAGAAAATGGGCTTTTTTGAAAAATTTTATTTATATTTATGAAGACATAGTTTAGAGTTCGCTCTTATTCAGACAGCTGGAAAACGACCAAAATTTCATCGTCTAGGGATAAGGCCGAAAACTCACGCCGCTTGGTGTGGGTCGTTTGTGCCTGTTAGACGATTGGGTTACTTGGTCGTTACCTCAGCTGTTTAGGGCACTTGCGGTTCCACACCTTTTTTTGTTGTGGCGAAAGTGCTCCGGGTACGGCGGGCTCCGCAGTTTGAGGATGCCCATGGGTAAAATCTTATTTGGTCTGGTTTTTATGCTGGCCGCGACAGTCTCCTTTGCGGAGGGTCTTTGCGTACAGTTTTGTGTGGATTGCTCCAGAAATCCCGAAGGGGCGTCCTGTGCCAAAATCGATCAGGTGTGCGGGAACTGTCCGGCTATTTTGGATAGTATACGGCAGGATTCCATTTCTGCTGTAGCCAGGGCAGATTCTATCAAAAAAGCAATGGAAATTCGTGATTCTTTGCAAAAAGAAGATTCCGGCATGTTGGCTCAGTTGATATTGAACAACTGCAAGAGTGATTCCTGTAATTACGAGGTGACGGTCAACGAAGGCCGGTTGGGTCATGTCCGTGGCAAGAAAGGTAACAACGCGGCAAAGACGGACTCCGTGAAGAATTCCGTTTCACTTTTGCCTCCGATGAGCGAAGAATGTCAAGGTTTCTGTGAAATGTGTAATGCAGAGCAGCAATCCGACACGATATGCTTAAAGATTGAAACCCAGTGCCGATGCAAGGCTTATATGGAACAGGACCGTAAGTTGGCGGAAAAGGCAAAATCGGACAGTATCGCCGCTGCAGAAAAAGCTTTAGCGCGGGAAAATGTTTCCCAAAAGGTTGCCGACGGCATTTTCGGCTACTGCAACAAAAAACCAGAGGCTAGTCCTTGTTCCCTTTCGGTGAACCTTGCCGGTGAAAAATTTGCTACGGTAAAAATTGTGGATTTGTCTAGCGGAAAGCAGATTGCTGTTGTTGTGGATACGGTAAAGGTTGTGGTGGAAGAACCGAAGGCCGATACCCTTGCTGATACGGCGATGGTGACCGTGAATGAACCAAAGGCTGATACGGCTAAGGCTGATACGGCTAAAACGCCAGAAAAGGTAGAGAACCCGATTCCGCCAATGCAGAAATTTTACATAGGTGTTTCGTTAGCTATGGAAATGTTCAATGAAAAGGAAGTGGCCAACTATCGAGTAAATTCGATAGATCGTCCTTTTATTTCTTCTGGTGATGGCTTGTCTACTGATCATATTGGTGTGAGCCTAGGCTTCTTATTGCGGTGGTATCTATACCGGTTTGGCTCGTTCCAGACGGGGTTAAACGTCCTATTCCATCACGGTGATTATACAATCGACGAAGATGACTTGTATATCTATAATATTGGCCGAGGCGATGGTGAAATTGATTACTATACGATAATGGCGGAAATTCCATTGCAATTCCGTTTTGGAATCCCACTTGGGAAAATAACGCATGTGAGCCCATTTGTAAGTATCTCCACGCATATTCGTAAACCGATTTATGCATGGTTGAACCACTATTATGCGGACTGGGATTGGACGGTTCAGGATTACGACTACTATAGTGGTCAATATTACAATTACACCCAAAGTTCAGAAACATCTTACGAATACTGGGGAGAAGCGTCTTATGCCGATTGGGAATTTGTTGATTACCTGGGAATCGGCTTGGAACTCTACCGTCATGTGACGATACAGTGGCAAATTCTGGTGGCCTCGATCCGAACAAATGTGGATGAAATAGAAGCCTACCATAACGGAATTGACACGTGGCGGCTGAATCTGGATGTCGCCTGGTAATGGGGAGGGAAAAATGAAAGCACTTAAATACATAACTCTGTTAATGTTTGTGTTCCTCTTTGTTGCCTGCAGTGAGGAAAGTCCTTTTGAGGTTGCCGAAGAAGACTTAAACGAGGCCGAAGAGCTTGCTGAGCAGAAATATAACGAACGCAAGAGTGCGGAGAATTCCGTGAGCGAGCAAGAAAAATGCCGCAAGGGTACAAGTACTTATAGCGATGACTACTGTTGTACATATTATGGAGAACGGTGTTATTATTATTCCAGCTCTAGTTATATGAGTGAATCGGACAAGTGTTACTACGGTACTAGCACCTATGGCGATGACTACTGTTGCACTTATTATGGAGAGAGGTGTAATTATTATTCCAGTTCCAGCTATATGAGCGAAGCCGACAAGTGCTATTATGGCACAAGCACAAAGAGTGACAGCTATTGTTGCACTTATTATGGTTATCGGTGTGCCTATGTTTATAGCAGTTCGTCTTACAACTCAAGCGGCTCCGGTTCCGTATATTATTTGACAACATCTAAGACGATGAAAATCACATTGAAATCCTATAAGCAAGTTTCTAGTAATTGGGATGGATTTGATGGTGCGGGAGATCCCGAGGTGTCTTTTACTATCTACACCTATAGCGATGGTGTTGCTGGCCAGACTATAAATACACAGGTTTTCATAGACAAGAGTGATACAAGGTCATGGAGTGGTGCTGTTTCAAAGACGTATACGATTAATAAGGGGATAGATCAAATCAAAGTTTGTCCTAAAGTTATTGATGAGGATGTGTCAAGTAATGATAATTACTCCTCTGGAAAGTGTGTGACTGCCTCGAATATAGGTTATTTGACTTCTTCCGATGTAAATGCGCAAACAGATTATAACAGCAACTACAACCTTGAATGGGAATAGTACTTGTATTAAGGAGCGTTGATGAAAAACTTTATTACTTGCGCAATCCTCTTGTCAAGCCTGATTTTTGCATCTTGTGCAACCGTATTTCCGGTTCATAATCCGGATATGAACCGCGATGAATATGCGGGCTTGATTGCCGCTGAAAGTGAAAGGACTGTTTGCTACGAAAAGGGCTTTCGTGGTGGAATGTTATTCTTGGATTTTGTTCTAGGGGCTCCGTTTTTTTGGACGCCACTGATTTTTGATGCAGCTACAGGAAAGTACACTGCCTATTATTATCATCATAACAGATGCGAAAAATATAAGGCCGAAGAACGCCATGCAAGGTATTCGCAGCAGTATCCGCAGGCCAAGCAAGAAGAAGTCAGGACGCTGAGTGAGCCAGATCCGGCTTATGTTGCACCAGTCGCACCTGCCGCTTCACCGTCTAAACCCGTAGAAAGCGAACCTCGTGAGGAGGCTGCGAAAGAAAAGGTGCCTGCTCCAGTTGAGAAATCGCCTGCGGTAAAAGAAGAACCTTCTGTTCCGATTAAGGAAGAGGCTCCTGCTCCTGTAAAAGAAGAGGATGAATACGAAGATTTGTATTAAGGAGGACCAACATGAAAAGACTTTCTTTCAAGTACATTGCAGGAGCACTCACCCTCCTTGGCGCTTTATTACAGGCTTGCTCCGGCGAGAACGGGGCCGACGGTCGCGATGCCGAAGAAGTGAACGTGGACTCGCTTGCCACGGCCATCAGGTCCGAGGTGACGGAGTCCCTTTGGGACACCCTTTACGCGAAACCGTATGTGGATACCGTCTATAAAATCCTCTTTGACAACGCCTTCGGCACGGCATGGATGGATTCCACCAGGCAAGCGCTGGTTGATAGCCTCAAGCAGGCGGATTACGATTCACTCTACGCGGCTCTTTACGATTCCGTCTATTACGACATTTACAGCCAAAGCGTCATAAAGCAGCTTGATGCCTACAAATGGACCGTCAAAGAAGAGATTAATCTTGCCTTTGCAAATCAGTACCCGCTGATGTACAAGGATTATGTGAATAGTAGTGGCGATATCTATCCGGTGCCTGTATCCGTAATAGTTCGTAACGAATGTCCTTCAGTCATATCCATTTTTGACACTGAACCCTGCAACTGGAAAAAAATCATGGTCAAGGCCTGGATCACCGACTGGACGGATACGGGAAGTGTTTCTGGCATTGTGAATCCCGACACAACGGATGTATTCGCTCCGCCTTTGACTTTTGATATGGCCAAAGCGGCCAAGATTAAAGCCCCCGAAAAGGTCAATATCCAGATTCGTGCCTACGCACTGGAAAACGACCATGAAATCCTGTTCTATTCCGCATCCGAGCCGACCACACTCTACCCCGTGCAGGTCAATGGCAGTGAACTACAAGGTGTGAAAAACAGAAACTGGTGGTTTGCGGCTTGGGTCACTCCCAACATGGATTCCATTCCGAACATCCTGAACGACCTGAAGAAGAAACTTCCGGAAGGCTCCGTAAAAGTTTACCAGAAATACAGCGACGACGAAACAGTTGCTGAGAGTTCCAAGCGTGTAGTCCAGGCTGTGTACGAAGTCCTGCAGGCAAGAAAAATCACGTATCTCCAGAACAACGGTGCAGGAAGTACAGGACAAAAAATAAACTACCCCATCGAGGTCCTCCGAAGCCGCGATGGTCTGTGCATCGAAACTGCTGTTTTGTTCGCCTCCATCTTGGAAGCACTGGGAATGCAGGTATTCATTGTCAATATCCCTGAACACGCTTTTGTGGGGTGGCGCACCGACAAGAATAGTAATACGTTGGATTTTGTGGAGACAACGCTGATTGGTGGAACTTCGACATTTGCCTATGCCAATAGTTCGGGCGTTGAAAAATTCAATGAACAGCTTGATGCGGGCAACTTTGAATCCGGCGAAGCAGAACTCATCGACATCGAAGCCGTCCGTGAGTACGGAATCGTACCCAACGATATTCCTTAAAAAAGACATTGGATAGCAGATTCAAAAAGAACCTGCTTTACTTCAATTAAAAGGAACTACAATGCGGCGAAAAGTTTTTGCAGCTTTTCGCTGTTTTTGATTCCCGGAGCGTCTTCCACGCCACTGGAAACATCGATTAGTTCGGGGTGGAATTTCTCGCAAATCGTGCCGACATTTTTGGGGGTGATACCGCCTGCAAGCCAGAGGGGAATGTCGCCCGCTTTTTCGCGGAGGAGCGATTCGGGGATGGTCTTGCCCGTTCCACCGGGAAAGCCTTCGACTTTTGCGTCTAGGAGAATGCGGGGTTCGCCGTGGCTGCGGAGGTCGGCGACGGTCTGGAAATCTTCGGGAGTGCCTATGCGGGCGGCGCAGTAGTGGGCGAGGTCGGTGTAGGCATCTGACGGTGCGATTCCGTGGAATTGGACTGCGTCGAGAACACCTTCACGGGCGAGCTTGATGGCGGTTTTTCCCTCCTCTGAATTCGGGTCGGTAATGACACCCACGAGAATCGGGGTTTCTGATTTGTCATTGCGAACGGAGCGAAGCAATCTCTCCTTAAAACTGCGCACGAATTCTTCAGTAGTCAAGCGTTTGGTGTTGCTGAACACGAATCCCAGCATGTCGGCGCCCAGTTCGGCGGCAAGCAAGCCGTCTTCGATACGGGTGATGCCGCAGATTTTGACTAGCGGGTGATGAATCAAGGTCCCTGAGTGGTACACTGAGCCTGTCGAAGTGCTTGCCGAAGGGACAATGTGTTGTTGATGGGCCTTGCGCTCTGCGAGCTGTTCAGCGAACTTTTTCCAGAACTTACCGCGGGCATTTTCGCGCCCGCTTTCGAACGCGGCCACAACTTCTTTAGCAAGGGGCGGATTCTTGGCCACAGCTTCGCCTACGAGGATTCCCGTAAACCCGAGACTACGGGCATAGGCAGCGTCGCCAGCACTCAAAATGCCGGATTCAAAGACAGCCTTCGTTGGTAGCTTGCTACGGACGCTCGCAGGCACCAGCGGGTCGGTGTGGAATGTGGCCAGGTCGCGGGAATTCACGCCTGCGACAATCGTCTTCGCGGCATCGGCCCCGAGTGCGCTTGTGACAATCGAAAGCTTGCGGAAGTCATCTTTTTCGCGAACTTCCACGAAAGCCTGCATATCGAAAGACTGCGCTCGCTTCGCCATTTTCACGAGTTGATCGTCATCCAGGATGCGTGCAATCAGCAGCACCGCGTCGGCGCCGCAACGGTAAGCGATGTCGATTTCGTCTTCGTAGAGCAAGAAATCCTTGCGGAGCACGGCGCAGGCGTGCAAGCCCTGCTGGCGGCGCTTTTCCATCAGGTCGGCTACCGCAATCAAGTCGCGGAGTGAACCTTTAAAAAAATTGCCTTCGGTAAGCACCGACACCGCCTGGGCGTGGGCTTCGGCGTAAGTTGTCGCAAGCCCTACCGGGTCTAAGTTCGGAGCGATATCGCCCTTCGATGGCGAAGCCCGCTTGACTTCGAGAATCGCACCGGCGTTCCCGAGGAATTCCGTATGGCCTACGCGGCGCTTTTCGGGAATTTCGATGCCAAAGTTAAGCCCAAGCCGTTCGATGTCGGCCTTGCGCATCCGCACTATCTTTGCAAGAATATCTTCACTCATTTTGCTGCCATTGTCATCCCCGCTGTCATTCTGGAGCCACGCAGTGGCGATAGAATCACGGGGATCTCCTTTACGAATTTGTTTCGACCTTGACTTCCTCGATCTTCTTCAGAACGGAGCCGTCTTCCATGGCCTTGATGGCCTTGTCGAAGCCTTCCTTGATGCTGGCTGCCTTCTTGCTGATGTAGAGGGCGGCACCGGCGTTCAGGGCGCAAGCGTACTTGATGCCCGGGCGGCCCTTGCCGCTCAGCACGTCGAGAGCGAGGTTGAAGTTGTCGACACCCGTACCACCGGCGAGGTCCTCGGGATCCACGGAGGGGATGCCGAAGTCCTTGGGGTCGATGCGGTAAGTCTTGTACTCGCCATCTTCCAGGATTTCGGCGATGGTCGTCGGCACGCAGGGCGAAATTTCGTCGTAGCCGTCATCGGAGATGGCAACCATCACGCGCTTGGCGCCGAGGGCCTTCGCCGCCTTGGTGAACGGTTCCAGCACGGTCGTGCTGTAGACGCCGAGCATCAGGTACTTGGCTTCGGCCGGGTTCGTGAGGGGGCCCAGCAGGTTCATGATGGTCTTCACGCCGAGAACGCCGCGAACCGGGCCGGCAAAGCGCATGGCACTGTGGTAAACAGGCGCCATCAGGAACACGAAATTCGTCTTGTCGATAACGGAGGCCGCCTTTTCGGGAACCATGTCGAGCTTGAAGCCTGCAGCCGTATAGAAGTCGGCGGCGCCGGACTTACTGGAAACCGCGCGGTTGCCGTGCTTTGCAATTTTTGCGCCACAGCTTGCAGCAATCAGGCCAGAGAGCGAACTCACGTTGAAGCTGCCCTTGCCGTCGCCACCGGTACCCACGATGTCCGTGAGTTCGTCACCGCTGTAGGGGAACTTGCGCTTCTTGCTGCTCAAAACCTTCGCGCATCCGGCGATTTCGTCGGCAACAGGGCCCTTGCTGGAAAGTGCGGTCAGGATAGCGGCCATCTGGCGTTCGTCCATGATGCCGTCGGTCAAGTCTTCCATGAACATTTCGGCGGTTTCGCGGCTCAAGTCCTTGCCTTCGGTAAGCGTATTCAGAATTCCACGCACATCGAGCGGTTCGCGACGGTAATTGAGGAACGCCTTGAAAAATTCGTCGGCACGGCCGCTGGCGATAGATTCCGGATGGAACTGCACGCCTTCAATGGGGAGCGTCTTGTGGCGAATGCCCATGATGTCGCCGTCGGTAGCGCGGGCGGTCACTTCGAAATCCGGAGAGAGCGTCGCTTCGTCAACAACCAGGCTGTGGTAACGCGTGAAGATGTTCTTCTTGCCGATGGTGCGGAAGAGACCCTTGCCGTCCAGGTCGATTTCTTCGGCGATGCCGTGCTTGATGAACTTGGCCTGCACAATCTTTGCGCCGAAGGCATAACCGATAGCCTGGTGGCCGAGGCAAACGCCGAGAATCGGGAGCTTGCCCGCAAAGTGCTTGATGGCTTCCACGGAGATGCCTGCATCTTCGGGGCGGCCCGGACCCGGGCTCACAATAAGGCGGCTCGGGTTCAGCTTTTCGATGTCGGCGACGGTGCATTCGCGGCTACGGAGCACGCGGATTTCTTCGTTAGTGATTTTTGCAAGCGCCTGGTAGACGTTGTAAGTAAAAGAGTCGTAGTTGTCGATGATGATAATCATTTTTCTAATCCGAATTTTAAAAGGTTTGTGGTTCGGGGATGTGTCATCCTGGAGAGTCCGTAGGACTCGATAGGATCCATGGACTCTATCGCCTTCGGCTCCAGAGTGACAGATGCTAGTCTTCCTTTTAGTTCTCCCCCTCCAGCACAGCTCTGATCGCTCCGAGCTTTTCATTCGTTTCTTCAAATTCGCGGTCGGCGTTCGAGGCCGCAACAATGCCACCACCGGCCTGCAGGCTGATGGTCTTGCCCTGCTTGAGGCAGCAACGGATGGCGATGCAGAAATCCAAGTCGCCGTCGGATTCCATGTAGCCTACTGCACCGGCGTAGAAACGGCGCTTGACCTTTTCGAGGCCAGAAAGAATTTCAATAGCGCTGATTTTCGGGGCGCCACTCACCGTACCTGCCGGGAAGCTGGAGCGCAGCACCTCAATCGCCTTCTTGGTCTTGGAAACCTTGCCCTGCACGTCAGAGACCAGGTGAATCACGTGGCTGAACTTTTCGCATTCCATGTACTTGGTCGTTTCCACCGTACCGGCTTCGCAGACACGACCCAGGTCATTACGGGCCAAATCCACGAGCATCAGGTGTTCGGCGCGTTCCTTCGGGTCACCCTTCAGGTTCTTCATCAGGGCTTCATCTTCGGCATCGTCCTTGCCGCGGCGGCGGGTACCTGCAATCGGGTGAATCGTCGCAATGCCTTCACGCACACGCACGAGGCTTTCGGGCGAGGCACCGATAAACTGGTGCGTGCCGTAATCGAGGAAGAACATGTACGGAGACGGGTTCACCGTGCGGAGCCTGCGGTAAATATCCAGCGCCGCGATGTCGCTTGCAAACTGGATGCGGCGCGAAGGCACGGCCTGCACAATGTTGCCTGCGATGATGTGCTTCTGCAGGGCTTCGACCTTTTCCACGTATTCCTTGCGGGACTGTTCCAGGTCGGTCATCGTAATGCCCTTGCCGTACTGCGGTTCGGGAGCGAGGTAGCTGAAGTCGAGGTCAGCAAGGCGGGCCTTCACGTTCTCGATGGCCGCCTTCAGGTCAATCTGGTGCTCTTCATAGTTCAGGGCAAACAGGTGAAGCTTTTCGGTAAAGTGGTCAAACACGATGTAGATGTGGCCCACCAAAAATTCCGCTTCGGGAATGTTGAGTTCATCGACCTGCGGGGCAAGGCGGATGGTATCGCAGCGGGCGCAGAATTCGTAACCCAGGTAGCCCACGCCCGAGGAGGGAATCGGAATCTGGTTGGGCGGCACCGTATTTTCGGCAGAAATCAGCGTGAGGGCATCGAGAATGTCCCCTTCGCCTTCCTTGAGGAAGGTGCTTTCCTTGCCGTCGATGATGATACTCACGTCGTTGTCGTTCTGCCGCAGGCGGAAGCCTTCGTCCACCATCAAGGTAGAGTAGCGGCTGCGGCCGTGGGAGAAACTCGCGGATTCAAAGATTGCCTTCGCGCCCAGCTTCTTGCCCAGCGAAAACGGGGTGTAACGTTCGCCCGGGAGCGCCACGTAGATGCTGTCGGTACGCGGCTCGTAACCCGGTTGTTCTGTAATGTGCTTGATCTTGTTGGTCATTTTGATCCTCTGGTTTTAAAAAGGTTTGGGGTATGAGGTCGCTCGCAAGCTCGCTTTGAGGTTTAATGAATTGACATCTCAAGAGCAACGAGGGCTATATCCATTCTGTTTAAACTTTTGCGTTCCTGGTTTAGGGTTCCGCAAAGGCTTTGGTTTCCGGAGGATTTCAATGATTTTGGTAAAAGAGAAAGGCCTCCGCGAGTCCGGAAGCCTTTGCTTAAAATCTTGGGTGATTTGCGACAAATACCGGGCTCTATGTTAGAGTCCGCGCCACCAACGACGGTTAAGGGTTATACATGTCACAAAGTTCATCATGGGCACAAAGATATCAATACAAGTTAACCTCGGCAAGGGGTCTCTTCAAAAAAAATTCAAAAAAATGCAAATAAATGCAATTTTTTACATTGTGTGTAAAAGGCACCGCAAGATGCCCACGAAAATAAACCACGAGTGGTTTATTGAGTGTCGGGAGGGTTTTAGGGAGGGGTGTGCCCTCCCTATTTATTATTTGTCTACGGTTTCGGCGCTGTTGGCGACCTTTTCAGCTCCGGCGGTATCGCCCGGAGCTGCAACCTCGATCTTTGCAATCTTTTCCCAGTCTTCCTTGTCGTAGTTCCTTAGGAACATGGCCCCCTGGTAACCGCGGACAATTTCCACCGCCTTGGCAGTATCCTTCTGGCTAAGGGCGTCCTTGGCGTCTTCCAGCACATCCTTCTGGGCGTTCCGCTTGTCCAGAATTTCGCCCATGCGGTTCTGGCGGAGCACTTCCATGGTATCGCTTACAAATCCCAAATCCCAGGTGCTGTCGAAGCAGGCTTCTGCATCCAGGTATTTTTCGGGGTTCGTGGCCGCCTCGTCAAAAAGGGCATTGCAGCGGGCGAAGGTCTCGGCGCTTTCGGTCTTGGAATGCTGGTAATACTGGTAACCGCCCACGATCAGGCCGATAACCACCAGCAAGAAGAGCCCGTCCTGCCAGCCCATGACGGGACCGCTTGGCATCTTGGGCCTTCCGTTGACGGTTTCCCCGGCTTCTAGTTTTTCTTCTGCTTCGTCAAAAGGGCTTTTTCCGTTTAAGAAACTGAACATGATTCTACCTTACCTTTTGGATAGTGCGTCAAAGACGCGGGCATATAAATAAATCTGTTTCACGAGGCTTGCAAAGCCGTTGCTCCGGGTGGGAGAGAGCCCTACGTTCAGGCCGATGTCCCTAAAGAATTCCGGGTTTACAGACAAAATAGCAGACGGCGTTTGGTCGTTGTAAATCTGTAATGCCAGCGCTCCAAGGCCACGGCTAATCAGCGGGTTGGTGGTTCCGCCTTCTACGTCCATTTCGAAATGGATGACCTCGCCGTTAAAGTTCGGCACCAAGTACATGGTGGAGGCACATCCCTGGATGATAAACTTTTCAGCCTTGAGGGCGGGGTCCATTCCCTTGTGGTTGCGGGCGAGACCCAGCAGGTATTCCCACTTGCCGTCGGCGTCTGTAAAGCTTGCGAATTTCGCCCGGAGTGCGTCTTGTCGTTCCTGGATAGATTCTGGCATGGTTCGACCTTAACGCAAGAACGAGCGCATCTTCCAGATGACTGAGGGGCAGGACCAGAGCACGTTCCAGAAAATGCGGACCAGGGTCTGTTTTTCTCGAGGCAGCCTGGAGAGCCGCTTGGCGGCCTTGTCCAGCTGTTCATCGGTAATGCTGTTGAAACCCGCCTTGGCGTTGGCGATTTGCTTGTGGCTCTTGCCCAGGGCTTCCATCCAGCGGGTGAGGGTAGAGGCCTCGATGGCATCCCGGTTTTCCCCGCTGTCCTTGAGCCACTGGTCCACCGCTTCGGCGGCAATCTTTCCGCTAATCAGGGATTCCACGATACCCGACCGGCTGATGGGGTTCACGCAGCTGGCGGCATCGCCCGCCTTGAAAAGCCCGCATTTGGCGAGAGGCTTGTCGGACTGCCCGCAGGCGATCATGCCGCCATAGACGGCCTTCACTGTCGCCTCCGGGTAATTTTTGGCGATAAAATTCATGAGTTTCTGGCGCAGTGGCTCTCCGTTCTTTACGGTCTTGCCCAGCACGAAACCGATGTTCACTTCTTTGCCGTCTCGGGGGAAAATCCAGCCGTAACCGTCCTGGAATTCGCTACCGAAGAACAGCTCAATGTGTTCGGGGCTGTGTTTGATGCCGTCTGCAACGGCGAAAATACCCGTTTCCAGGTCCGTATCGCCGGACTCGATTCCTTCGAGGCAGGGGATATTCCGGGTGAGCCTGCACCCGGGGCCCGAGGCGTCGATAATGGTTTTAGTTGCAAGGGTGATCACCTCGTCGCCCTGCGAAACCTCTATGTTCCAGCCAGTCTCGGTGCGTTCCAGCTTGTGGATAAGGGCGTCAAAATGGCATTCTACCCCGTGATTCTTTGCGGAATCGGCGATGCTCTTGTGGAACAGGGCCCTGTTGAGAATCAGGCCGCAGTCCTTGCTGTAGAACTCGGCGCGGTAACGCTTGGGCGAGGTAAAGTAAATGCCCGAAAGTTTGCCCCGCACAAAGGCAGGGTCAATGGGCCACAGGGCCGCAAGCCTATCAGCAGAAACAGCCTCTGCACAAAAGATGGGTTCCTTCCAGGGGGCTTTCTTGTCCAAAAGAAGAATCCGTCTGGCAGTGCCGGTCAAGTACCCTAGGGTGCAGGCCGCCATCAGCCCGGCAGGTCCGGCCCCGCAGACTATGACATCGTACTCTTTTTGAGTGAAATTTGACATTTCAAGGCAAAAAATAGCATTGTTTTACATTTTTCTTGCCTTTATCTGAATTTTTTTATTTATTTTAGGGGTATCCGTTATTTTGGATTTTCCATAAAGGGAACGTGTATATGAATATGATGAAAATTTCGAAGTTTGGCCTTTGCCTTGTGGGCGCACTTGCCATGAGCGGCTTTGCTCAGAGTGAATGGTCCGGCAAGGACCTCAACATTTCTTTCCGCGACAAGCGTATCGACGGTTTCAACTTCAGCAACGCAAAGGCAATCAAGAATGTTACCGACTTCCAGCGTGCTGCAGGCGAAAAGCCGAACTTCAAGGGCGCGAACCTTTCCGGCGTGTCCTTCCAGAACGCCGTGATTAGCGAAGCGAACTTCAACAATGCTGTCCTCAAGGGTGTGGTCATCAGCGGTGCCGACATCCGTAGCTCCAGTTTCGAAGGTGCCGACATGGAAGAGGCCAACCTCTACCGTGCAACGCTCCTGGACAGCCAGTTCCCCAAGACCAATCTTAAGAATGCTCGTCTTGACATGATGAAGGTCTCCGAAGAAACGGACTTCAGCAAGTCAGACATGACCATGGCCTCCGTGAACGAAGTGGACCTTACCCGTGCCGATTTCTCCAAGGCTAACCTCACCAACACCAACTTCGCCCGTTCTTTGATGGCTAACAGCGACTTCCGCAAGGCTACCCTGAACCACACGGACTTTACGGGTTGTAACCTGATTGCCGCCAATTTCAAGGGCACGGACCTGGTGGACGTCATCTTTGTGAAGGCCGGTCTTTCTCAGGCCGAGTTCAGCGGTGCCGAGTTCAAGAACGTGAACATGCAGGACGCTGACCTCTCCCTGACCACCTTCAACGACGTGGACCTGTCCAAGACCCAGCTCCAGCGTGCCAAGTTCGCCCAGGCTACCGTGAAGAACATGCAGTTCGGCAAGCAGGACTTGACCGGCGTGGTGTTCGACAAGAGTTCCGTGGCCAAGAATGACTTCGAAAAAGCCAAGCTCGGCAAGGCCTCTTTCTACGACGCCTCTGTTGAAAAGAACATCTTCAAGGAAGCCGACCTGGTGAAGAGCGTCTTCGACGGTGCCTACATCTTCAAGAGCATCTTCGATAAGGCCGATCTCACTAAGAGCAACTTCGCCAACTCCACCATCGAACGTTCAGACTTCCAGCTGGCCCAGATGTCTGGCACTAGCTTTGCCGGTGCAAAGCTCATCAAGGTGAGCTTCTTGAATGCGAACCTCCAGGGTGTCAAGATCGACGCCGATACCAAGATGGAAGACGTGGACTTCTCCGGTGCCGACCTGAGCAACGCGAAGATTGAAAAGTTCACTGCAAAACGCGTTATCTACGACAACAAGACCAAGTTCCCCAAGGGCTTTGACCCCCGTCAGTTCGGCTTCACCAAGCCCGGTGAAAAGGCTGCCGAAGTAGTGGTGAACAAGAAGCAGGGAGACAAGGTTGCCGAAGACGCCATGCCTCAGAAGAAGAAAAAGAAAAAGAAGAAAAAACACTCTGACGACGACGATTTCTAGTCGTTCCTGATTAACGGATTTGAGACCTCGCGCAAGCGGGGTTTCTTTTTTTTCGCCCTAAGGTGTGGTTTATCTACGCCCGGATTCTCTGGGGTGGAATGCCCGGTGTTCCTGCTTGATAAATTCCTTGTCGATGTGGGTATAAATCTGCGTGGTGCTAATGTCCGCATGCCCAAGCAGTTCTTGCAGTACGCGCAGGTCCATACCCGCCTCCAGGCAGTGGGTGGCAAAGCTGTGACGGAAGGTGTGGGGCGACACCTGCTTGGTCAGGTGTGCGGTGTGCTGTTGCACTATCTTCCAGGCCCCCATGCGGCTCATGGGCTTGCCCCGCGGGTTCAAAATGATGTTGTCTGTAGCGGGGTGGGTGAGTGGCCTGCCCTCTTGGATCCAGGCGCGCAGGTTTTCCTTTGCCTTGCTGCCTAGCGGGATCAGGCGTTGCTTGTTGCCCTTGCCGATAGGGGTCAGCCATTCGTTGTCAAGGTCCAGCTGAGAAAGCTTGATGCCCAGGGCTTCCGAAATGCGGAGCCCGGCACTGTACATAAGTTCGAGCAGGGCGGTGTCCCGTAGCGGGTTCCTGCCGTTTGCGGCGCTTTCGAAAACGGAATCGACTTCTTCGCGAGTCAGGTATTCGGGCAGGTAGTGCCCAAGTTTCGGTGTGGCCAGCATGGATTCGGTACTGAAATCGTATTCGCCCTGATTCTGCATGTGTTTTAGAAACCCGCGCAGGCTGGAGAAATGCCTTGCTACGGAGGTGGGGGAGTATTCCAGTTGTCCGGCGGTAAGCGTCAGGAACTCGTCCAGTTTCTGGGGAGTGAGCTCCTTTAAATCCAGGTGGGCGTCGTCGAGCCAGGCAATGAAGTGCCGCAGGTCCTCTTGGTAGCTTTGTATGGTCTTGGGCGAAAGGTTTCGTTCCACTCCCAAAAAGGCCAGGTAGGCGTCCATGCGGTTCGAATTGAGGCTCATGTGAGGGAAAATAGAAAAAAGCGTTACTCGGGGTCCCCGAGCTTGCCGAGGGGCCGTGCGTAAACATGTCGTTACGAGAAACGGCTAGGTTTATCACGCAAAATTGTAAAATCAACCTAAATTGCGTCATTTGACGGATTTTTACTAGAAAATCCCTAAAAAAAAGCATATATTTACCTCAAAGAGGTTTATTATGAACAAGAAATTTCTTGTAGGATTTTCTGTTTTGAGCGTTGCCGCTGCGGCTTTTTGGGCCTGCGGTGACGGCGATGTGATTACCAAGGGCGGCGACGACGAGCTGGCCCTGTTGAACTATGGCCCCCCGTTTGCCGAAGGTGACGAGGGCAACATGAAGACCCTGTTGAATCAGGCCATGGCTGACTGCGCCGCCGATGAGGCTTGTGCAGCTAAGATGGAAGGTGCCGAATATGTTCCGCCTGAGAGCAGCGCCGAAGGCGGGGAAGGTGGCGAAGGCGGTGATACTCCAGCCACCGGTTCTAGCAGTTCCAAGGCTGGCCCTGTCATCAACTCTTCTACAGCATCGACGACCCCCGTTGGCAGTTCGGCCTCCGGTGGCGACAATCCGCCTCCTTCTAGTGCGACTACTGTGACCGATTTGAATAACTTGGACGGTGACTGCGCGCCCAGTGTAACATCTATCACTAAGGGAAATACCGTCACTTGGACACTCACTCCTGCAACACCTCAGGTCGCTATCACCGAAGTAGCCCTGATTGGCGATTATAAAAAACGCGTCAACGCGTCTACTTGCGAATGGACATTGGAGGGTGCAGAAACAACTACCGTTTCTGGCTTGTGTGGCGATGGTGTTACAGCAACCTACAATACTGCAAGTGGAGGAAAAGCTCTTACCGCCAAAGTCAAGTTTGCGGACAAGGAAAAAAGTTGTGGTGGAGTCAAGGTGAACGGAAAACCTGTTAAGGGATGCGTTTGCACGGCACCGACGACTATCGACATTGCCGTAGACCCGGTGGCAACCTGGAGCGTTGCCTGCTCAGACGCTAGCAATGATCCCATTAAGGGCTACACATGGGACAACAATATGGGGACATCTCAAACAGCGACTCATACATTCACTGCGGCAAAACAGACTCTGACGCCTAAGGTTTCTATAAACACCAATGAGTCTGACACCACGATAACATGCAGCTCACCAATGGTGAGTGACGGAAATAATCCTGAGACTAACATTTCTTTGCCGTATAGCGATAGTAAAACAGCGCTCAAAGCCGGAACAATCTATAATATCACCTATACAGACAATAGAGGATCACTCGTATGCTTTGGATCAGGAACTGTAGCATGCGGAACCTCTGATCCTGTTACTGTAGCAACATGGGGTGTTAAAATAGGTAGTTATGATGAGTGCGCTGTAGTAACCGTATCAGACGGAGCATCCGTAGAATGCGCCAACACATGGTAGCTGACATAAATGTAATCAATCGCGCAACTGTGAGGATGAATGTTCACAAATGATGCGAGTTCCTAAAAGTCCCTCCCTCCCCGGGAGGGTTTCTTTTTTGTTCACTTTGTAAAAAGATTCTTTACAGGGCCTTTTTCATTGCAAAAAAACGTCTTATACAGTACGGGGCATTCCGCCCCGCCGCCACCTCCGGGGCGCACCCGGATTAAGACGCTATGAGTAAAAACAAACAAAGAAAAGCCAAACCCATCCGCAAGAGACCTATCCCCGAATCGCTGCAGGGGCAAGTCTATCTGGATCCCAGATACGACACCGGCTTCAAGGAACTCTTCGACAGCGAAAGTGCCCTCAAGGATTTTTTGGACGGAATCCTGCATCTGGAGGGCGACGACAGGATAAAGAACCTCACCTTCACCTTTGACAAGACCATAACGATGCGTTCCGCCCGCAGCAAGAAGGTGATCCTGGATATCTTCGCCACCACGGGCACAGGACGCTTTATCGACATAGAGATGCAGAAGGCCGAGCACGACTTCTTTACCGACAGGGCTGTCCTTTACAAGGCTTTCTTGATTATCAAGGGCAAGCAGGAGATGGAACGGACCAAGGAGTTCCAGGCACTTCCCAGGGATATACGAGAAAGCAAGCGGTACGAGCTTCCGGAAACGGTCTCCATCTGGATTTGCGACTTTGACCTGTCAGGCTCCAGAGATGGCGAATACATTGACGAATGGGCGCTATATAGTCGCAATGCGCTAAAAAACGGCAGTGCGGCACCCGTTTTCGGGAAAAATAAGTATATTATGATTAGTCTGCCCAAGTTTAAGAAATCCGAAAGCGAAGTCTCTGGATCCGTGGACGCCTGGCTGTACCTGCTGAACCACGCCGGTGATGGCAAGGAACTGCCGCATTTTGGCAACGAGGTTCTGGAAGAAGCCCTGGAACGCATCCGGGTGGACAACGCAGACGACGAACTCTTGACGAAGCAGGAGAGGGACATGGTAACACGGGAAGAGATAGATACGATTATTGCCAGCGGCATACGTCGTGGCACGGAAAAAGCCTGTGCCGAAGCCTGTGCGAAAGCTAGTGCAGAAGGCCGTGCAGAAGGCCGTGCAGAAGGCCTTGCCAAAGGTCTTGCCAAAGGCCTTACCAAAGGTCGTGCCGAAGGAATCGACATTCTGGAGTCCCTTGGCGTGCCGGCCAACCTAATCGAAAAAGCCCGGAAAATCGTAGCGGAGAAGGCCAAGGAATCTCCTGGCAAACCGTAGCAACGCCATATAGCCAGACGCCCCCCTCCCTCCCCGGGAGGGCTTTTTTGCACTTTTTTGTGTTTTTTATCAACAAATCAAAATTTTTGTTTACGTTGGTAAAAAAAAGTATATATTAAGGTTTAGGTGTAATATAAGGGTATGGAGTTGCTTATGAAACGGGTGTTTTTAAGCGTATTTTTCGTATGCGTACTGGCCATCTTGTGGGCCTGCGACATGGGTGCCGTAGAGGCCAAGGGTCTAGAAGACGAAATGGCCCTATTGAACTATGGCGAATTCAACGAAGACGGCATGGCGAACCTCATTCCCGACGCCATGGCCGCCTGTAACGACGACCCCGAATGCGTGGCCGCCATGGAGAAGGCCGCCGGTAACGGCGAGCTGATCCTCAGTTCTAGCGAGGCCCAAGAAGAAGCGAACAGTTCTGCGGCGGATTCCTCTGCCAAGGGGAGCTCCTCGTCTGCCCAGAAGGGGCCGGTAATCCCTAGCTCCTCGTCAATAAAGGCTGATACTTCGTCGGTAGCGTCCAGCAGTTCTGCCGTGAATCCCGGTAGCAGCACGACGGTGGTTTCTTCGTCCTCCAGGGGATCATCTATCCTTAATGGCGCGTGCAATGCGACTCCCGCAAGTGTTGAAAGGGGCGGGTCCGTGACTTGGAAATACGTGTCGCTGAATTCGAGCCTGGTTATCGAAAGCTACGAATGGACCTTTGACGAGGGGAGTTCCATTACGACCAGCAAGGATGCCACGCCAAGTGTAAGCTATGCCGCGAAGGGAAAGTACGGGGCTTCCGTGACAATCAACAAAGGGCTGGCTACCGAGAAGACGGTTAAATGTACCAATCCGGTTGAAGTGACCGGCATCAAGGTGAGCGGCTGCACGTGCACAACACCCTCGACATCCGTGGTGGTGTCTTCTTCCAAGCCCAAGGACGTGACCTGGTCCGTTAGTGGTTGTACCGGTGCAGAGCCTTTCACCTATGCGTGGGCGGGCGGTGCTTCGGGAACGGGAACATCTGCAAGTATGACCCTCAAGAGTGTCGGGACATATGCCCCGACGGTCACCATCACCAACAGCGATGGCATGACCATGAGCCCCACCTGCAACTCGGTGTCGGCTTCGGAGTTGCCGGGGGCGGCGTGTAATGTTGGTGAGCACAACTATGATGCCAACAAGACATCCATGAGTGTTGTTCCGGGACAGACCTTCTATTTCAGGCCCAATAACGTGACTGGTGTTACCGGAACCATGAGCATGACTTTGGCCGGTGGCGGTTCTTCCAAGACCATTTCCGTTGCCAACGGAACCAACAATTCGGCTACGGAACTGACTGCACCCACCGATTTGGGGGCGTATCCCTATACTCTTTCCGTGGATGGCGAGGAAGTGTGCTCTGCCGACATAACGGTGGCGTATCCTACAATTTCCGCCAATTGCTCTTTTGCCAACACGGCTATACCTGGGGGAAGTTCAAAACTTAATGTTGGAAATCTTAATGGATGGACCGATGCCATGGGCACTAACGTTTCGATGACTTTGAGCGGAAATGGCTCTAGTCAAAGCATAACCGTCAATAGGTATTCCAACCAGGGTTGGAATATAACAGCTCCGACTCAGTTGGGATCACATGAATATACCCTTACATACGGCGGAAATCAGGTGTGTAAAGCCTCTATGACGGTTGACTATCCGAAGCCCAGTTGCACAATTGGCTTGAATACTAATTCCATGGGAAGCTCTGTCAGTGCCATGCCTGGGAAAACGGTAGTCTTTAGGCCGGGTAATTCCAGCTTTACTGGGTCTATCGCCATGACTCTGACCTTCAATGGAGAAAGTCAGTCCATAACGGTTAAACCGGATAACAATACGACCACGTCGTTGACGGTTCCTGATGTAGTGGGTTCGTACCCGGTTACTCTTTCTTACGAAGGCAATCAGGTATGCTCCGCAACGTTGAAGGCTGAGTACCCCGCGATTACCTCGACGAGTTGCGCCCTTAAAAACAGCAATAAGTCGTTTACCCCTGGGGCAAGCTTCAGCAACTGGGACGCAAATGTTATCGGTCAAACTCTTGGCATGACCCTTTACCTGGATGACGAAGAGGTCGGTTCAGCAAGTGCTAACCGCTATTACAATGGCGATAGTTGGATGTCGGTGACTCCGCCTACCGAGACCGGTACCCATGTATTCCGCCTCGACTTCCACGGCAACACGGTGTGCGAAGTGGAATACGAAGTTGAGTAATCAGAATAGCTTCGGTTAACAGATTTTTACAAAAGGGTTCCCGCTGATATTGCTGGGAGCCTTTTGCCTTGTAATAAGTCACATATTTTTGAAATTTGCCTTTTTTTTTCATTTTTTCGTTTGCTTTTTCAATAATAAAAGAATAGATTTTGGGGGGTATTATGTGGCGAGTTTATGCTTGCCGCATTTAGTTGCATATTAAAAAGGTGAAAAATCTATGTCAAAAAGATTTTCCATATCGGGATTAGGGAATGTGTTTGGAAAGGTCTTGCCGGCACTGCTGGTCGCTGTAGGTGCGTTTAGCGGCACTGCAGACGCTCAGTGCGCGGGAACAGTGCGTTTTAAGGCCCCTAGTGATTGGACTGAAGCGTATTTTGGTACCCGAAATTGTCCGCCAGCTCAGGCTGGTCATGCTACTGCTAGGGATGACGATGGTTATTTCACATTCGATTTGAGCACCATAGGCCATCAGGAAAATGGCGGAAATAGTTTCAGCATTCTCAGTAGCGTTACGCAGGGTAGCATTTCTATGATATCCTCGCTTAACTGGGTAGCTCCGGTAGGCTCTGGCGAGGCCCCGCAGAATGCTCTCACGAATAACGCCGTGTTTCCTTGCCCGGGTGCAGGCAGTGTAACTTATATTGCAGATGATCCTTTGAATCCGGGGAAAACTTACAAGGGCTCTGTCCCTCCCTCGGCCAAGTACCTGTATGTCCTAGTTCCCGACGACAAGGACTGGCAGTCCGATGTGATGATGGCCAGTGCTAATGGCGGTGCTGGAGTACAGATGCAGCCGGCACCCGGTATGTGCGGCTGGTTCATGATGGTTTATGAGGAGGCTAAGGTCCCGGATGAAGTCATTATCTATAGAAAAAACAAACCTGAAGACCAGATTGGCCAGACCGGCTTGTGGGGTGATGGAGACCCGGTTCCGCTTCCGTTGAAGGCTGTTCTAGAAGCTTTCGGTTCCGACAGACTCTACTTTATCCCTGACGATTCCCAGTGGCCCGAGGGGATGGAAGACCAGCAAGGGTTGTTTATCACGGATCCCGGCGTAGACGGTATCTGTAGTTTTAGCCTTGCCGCAGTAATCTATGACTCCGATGAAAGTGTAAATAATCTATTTTCTTCTGACCCGAACGAATCTGGTTATGGTGCGTGCACGGGTGTTCGTCGTGGAATTGTAAAAGAAGACCTGGGTTCTGATAACAAGCCTCAGTTTAACGCAGGAAATGCAAATGCCATAACATGTGCTGGTACGGAAGCTGAATTCAACACGCTCTTTAACTATACTGCGGGAAAAAATGAAGTTCAGTGTTATGACATGAAGTTTAGACATTACGGCTCGGACCCCCGTTGGGGATTCGATTCGGATTCTACCCATTATGACCTTTCGGGAAACGAACTTGCAAGCGGGGGGTATACGGGTGGCTTTTATCCTCTTGAATTGAAGACTGCCGCAACACGAGTAGAATCCTTAAGTCCTCAGGCCTGCGACCAGTGCAGAACCAAGCGCAAGGCTGAAGCGCCGGTGCCCACCAACTACACTGGAGATTTTGACAAGTATTGTACTACCAAGGGATGGACCGGCCCCTTTGACTGTGATAGGTTGACAGACCCGACGCATTCTTTCTTTAACGGTGATAATCCCGGAGTATGGGATTGGGGAACTCGTCAAGATTGGTCGGGTGTTACCCGTAACCAGCAATGGTGTTTCGAATCTCATGCAACCTTTACCTATCAAGAAGACCAAGAATTTACCTTCCGTGGTGACGACGATATTTGGGTGTTCATCAATAGGAAGATTGCTGTGGATAACGGTGGAGCCCATCTGGCCGCTCCGGGTCATGTTGTCCTGAAAAACTTGAATACCACCTACGGCGAAGGGTTCCTGGTTCCCGGTCAGGATTATCCCCTGGATATTTTCTTCTGCGACCGTCGTACCACTATGACCAACGTGATTATCAAAACCAACATGTTCATCAAGCAGACCAGCGGTGTGAACGCAAGTTCCAAGGGCAAGGGTAGCGACGGCTCAGTCAATTATGAAGTTTGCTATGACCAGAGTGGCGACGGCTCCTGTGCCTCTGTTGCTTTGGGACAGGCTGGCGGTAGCGGCGACGGTGAAATCCACGCCTGCGGCAAGGACATCGCCCAATATGGAAGCCTGAAGTTCAAGATTACCACCAGGGCTGGCGTTGAGGTGGCATCCCTGGAATCCGGCAAGTCCGGTATGCAATACGGTGGTATCGACCTTTCTGACGCGTTCAACCCCAAGGTGAACACGGATAAGATTAGTGGTCTTGCTCCGGGCAGCTACCGCCTGGTTATCGAGTTTTGCGACAAGGGCGGAACCTGTAATGAAAAGACCCGCACTTATATCAACTTCCGCATCAAGGGTAACCTGGACGTGATGACCCAGACTTCGACCTATACGGTGAACGCGGGCGACGAAAAGAGCCCTCACTATGCGTCGGGTACCAAGTGGACCTTTGTTGGCGAGGGCCTGGCTGGCAGCCGCGTGCCGGTGTACGTGTCTGCCTTTGCCGACGGCGGCGTGGACCTGCTCAGCGCCATCGGTCAGAAATACACCCTGACCCTGGACAAGGGCATGACAGCCTATGCCACCAAGACCGGAGAAACGCCCATAACCTGGCCCAAGACTATCGGCGAATCGGGTATTGACACCATTTGGGTATACCAGGGTCTGGATGGCTTGACCACCAATCCCGAAGAAAAGACGGTTTCCTTGAAGACCGCGGCCAAGATTAAGTTCTACGCTCCGCGTCTGGACTTTGCCGAGCCGGTGACCATCGACTCTGCAGGTCATGTGACCGCCTGGAAGCATCCGCTTGCGGGCGACCCGGATAGCTTGGACGGCGACGAGTACTTCCACTGGATTGGTTCCGATGTGGATTTGTACGTGCTCATTGTGAATCCGGCTACCAACGAGATTTGTACGGATTGCCAGATGACCTTGACCCTGGCTGATGCGTCCTCTGGCGTGACCATGCCGGGTGAGGCGATTTCCCTGGGTGACGGTGCCTATGTGATTTCCATTCGCTCCCGCAAGGAGTACATGGATACCACGGCGTATATCACGATTTCGACTGCCGAAGATGCCAAGGACCTGAGTCTGTCCTCTTACGTGAATCTGCGTTTCCGCAAGCCGCCGGTACCGTTCCCGCAGCTGGTGGACATGTTCGATGTCCGTGGGGTCTCCCTGGGTGCCTTGAGCATTCCGGAACCCTACTTCTCTGAGTCCAAGGAATACCTGGACGGCAAGGGCGACTCTATCGCAATCTACTACGACAGGGCTTTTGCACCGAATCCCCAGGGCGAGTTTAAGGACTCCCTGCCGTTCCTGATATGCTTGGATTGGGACGAGGATGTCTACGAAGAAGTGAACTTTGTGGAGAAGGGCTTCTCGAAGACTAAAAAAGATACCGCAGTGGCGTGCTCCTACATGATCGACTCCTTGACAATCTATAATACCTTCATGGCCCGTTACAAGGCCAACGGCAACAAGAGCGATAGCGTGCTTACCTTCGTTTCGGATTCGACGTTCTCGTCTTTGGTAAAGACGGCCGGTCGCGGAAAGGTGCTGAACTTTGCCACTTACGAGGACCGCAAGAAGATTACCAAGGGTCACTTCGATGGTAGCGTTACCGACCGTATGGCACCGGTGATTGTTTCTGCCCGCGTGGACAACTTCTCTGAACAGCTGAACCGCTTGACGGTGACGTTTTCTGAACCGGTGAAGATGATTGACGAAACCAATAGCAAGGCTCCGTTTACGTTCTATATGAACTCTGCGACGGAAGTGGCCGAGGCGGCCCGTTACGCTTCGCCTACGGCTAACGCAGCCCCCGGCGGACTCGGTTCTGAAAAGCTGACCCTGGTGTTCGACAAGACCCAGAGCACCAAGAACCCCACACCGCGTCTGGGCGACTTTATCCGCTTCCGCGCCGATTCTTGGATGTGGAGCGATACTACCAATATTTCAAGTGATGTTGCCCAGCGTGTTGCAGGCGATAGCGCCATGCACTGGAATTCTCCCACGGATTACAACTCTACCAAGAGACTTCCGTCTCCTTGGGTGACTATCGTGGGTGACTACTCCGTAGAAGTATCCGCTATCAAGCTTGCTACCATGAACAAGGATATTGACGCCAAGAATACTCCTGCCGTGGAAGTATTCACGATTCCTACCACCATGGGCAAGGATGAAATCGCGAAGCTCTATCCCAATACCCTCGGTTTTATCGTGAAGTCCGACATGGCGTCGTTCATGAGCAAGGACTCTGTGACCGAGAAGTTCTTCAACGAACACCCCGAGGCCTTGGCCGAAGTTTACTTCCAGTATGACGTGAAGTTCTACACCAACCTGGGCAACTACGTTGCCGGCAAGAGCAACAAGATTTACTGCCTGGACGAAATCAACAAGCAGAAGTTTGGTAAGGAATACTTCGGTGGTAAGGATTGCCGCTCAACTCAGGGCAACTTCTACATTTCTTGGAATATGCTTTCCGACAAGAAGCGCCTGGTGGGTACCGGTGCCTATATCGCGAAGCTTTCCTCCTTCGTGAAACTTGCACAGCTTGGCAAGGTCAAGGGCAGTAAGGCCGAAGAGACCGACATGTGGGGTGCCAAGCGCGGCAAGGGTATTGTGAAGTAATCCTCTGTAAAAGTTGAATTTAAATGTCCGGGGTCTCCCCGGACTTTTTTTTGCTATAATTTAAGGTATGAAGTTACTGTTTGTAGTTGTTGGACTTGCTATGGGAATCTCCTTTGCCGGAGACCCTACGGATATGGATTCTCTTTTCCGCGGTAACGAATATTCCCCTGAGCTGAGCGCCTCTCTGCGGGATACTTCGGCGACGGCGGGCCCTGCGATTTCGGGCAAGGCCAGTACAGACAAAAAAGCCTCCAAGGATTTGTATGTTTTGCAGTTTGAGGCGGTGGGCGATTTTGATGCGGCCCAGCGTCGTAGGGCCGAACTCTCTGCCAGCACGGGTTATGCCATTCAGGTGGTCTTTGACGCTCCCTTTTACAAGTTGCGGGCTGGCGGTTGGAACAACAAGAAGGCCGCCGACGACAAGGCCCGAGAACTGTCCGCTTACAATATCAGCGCCTTTGTCGTGAAGGTGCGCTAGTGCTGCTGTGGTCGGGGAACCGGCCGCTACGATGAAAAGTGGAATTTTTCGATTACTACGAGAAATTGTTTGGCGACCGCTGGCCGGCCCTGCTGGATTCCCTCAAGGGGGAGTCCTGTTTTGAGACGTTGCAGTTCGGAGAAGGCCTCGAACCGTATTACCTGGACAAGGCCTCTGTCTTTGCCGCAAAGGCCCTAGGGGTGGAGCCTGGAATGGATGTTCTGGACATGTGTGCCGCCCCCGGCGGAAAATCCCTGATAATCGCCTCTATGCTTCAAGGACAGGGTTCCTTGCAGTGTAACGATCGCTCGCCAGACAGACGGGAACGCCTTAAGCATGTTTTGGAAAATTCTTTGCCCAAGGACTGGCGAAGCATTATCAGTGTTTCGGGTTACGATGGTGTCAAGTTCGGCCTCCATAGGAAGGAATCTTTTGACCGGATTCTGCTGGACGCCCCTTGTTCTTCGGACCGGCATGTGCTGAATTCTCCTGCCCACCTGGAAGTCTGGTCCGCAAAGCGGATCAAGAGGCTGTCGGTGGAACAGGGCTCCCTCTTGGCTTCGGCCATAGATGCGTTACGCCCGGGAGGAACTCTTGTTTACGGCACCTGTGCGCTTTCTCCCTTGGAAAACGACGGTGTGGTTTCAAGAATCCTGAAAAAACGCCCCGAGGCTTGCGCTGTTGAAATTGCGGATATTCCGGAAGGAGCGGACCGCACTGAGTTCGGGGTCCACATTTTGCCCGACAGGACAAACGGGTCTGGGCCTATTTATTGCGCAAAAATCCAAAAAAAGCCCCGACCAACAGGTCTTTAATAATATATCTTTGAAGTATGTGGAATCGTATTTGTGTGCTCTTTTTGGCCTTTGTGACGGCTCTGCCTGCCTTGGCCGACGAAGACGACTGGGATAATGTTCCTGAATCGGCTGCTCCTGCGGTCGAGTCTACCCCTGTTGCAGAAACTCCTGCACAAGTCTCGGAACCCGCTGCACCTGCCCCTGTGGCAGAATCCACTCCGGCGGCTACAGAGGCTGCTCCGGCTGCAAAACCTGCCGAAAAACCCGTCGACCCCTTTGCAAAGCTTGATAGTGCAAAAGCCCATGTTGATACCGTCGCCAAGCCCGCTGTAGGTCGTGAAGTCCCTGTCCGTTACTGGATTATGGGCGATTCTGTGGAACAAGAGGCCATCTTTGTAAAGATTGAAAGAGACACTGTCTATCTGAAGCGTCCCAATGCAGACGAACAGAAAAATTTGGAAAAGTTGCAAGAGGCGACTATTGCCGCCATGGAAGAAAGCAATGGCCAGCACCAGGAAGACGAAGAAGACGATGAGGCCGATTCCGTAGCGACGGCAGCCCCACCCGCTCCTGTGGCCGTGGCCGACACCACTCCGGCAGAACAACCTCAGGAACAGCCCCAAGAAGAGGTAGACGACGGCGCCGACGACGACTTCGAGACCGCCCTCCAGAAAGAAGACACCCGCATGAAGCTAGAAGAAATTGCCCGAGTCGAAGAGGAAATCCGCCAGCAAGAGATTCAGGACAGTATCGCCGCCGATTCCGCTAATCCCTTCATCAAGATTTACCGCTTGGACCTGCGTCGTCTCTACAACATGGAAGACGACGAGATGATTGACCTTGGCCTTTCGAATTATGTGGTTCCTGAATATGTGGACGACGAAGAGGAGATGGAACTCTATCCGCCGGGAAGCGCAAACCTCTTTGTGACGTCGGTCCCGGCTGCTTGTTCCCTTTTCGTGAACGGCATTCCTATCAAGCAGGTGGCGCCGGATACCATCAAGCGCATCGCCCCGGGCAAGTACACCATTTCGGTGATGCAGGTGCTGAAAGGCGTGGAATGGTGGGGCACCGCCGTGGTCCGCATCAATTCTGACAGCCTGAACCGCATAGAGATTCCGGTAGAACGACCCTCTACCAGGTTGACCCTGAACACCGATCCCGAAGCGGTAGAAGTATTCATTAACGAGGTGCCTACGGTGAACATTATGCCCCACTACATGACAGACGTGGTGGTGGACGGAATTCGCCCTCAGGCAAAGACCAGCCTTTACTTTAGAAAGGTAGGCTACCGCGATACCACCATTGTCACCGAAATCAAGGCGTTTATGCCGAACCTGATTAACGTGGAAATGGAACCCATTCTGGACGATCTTGCCTTAATCGAAGAGCAGAACGCCTTTAACGATGAACGCAGCAAGCGTCGCATTGGTCGCGGGCTCTTGTGGAGCTCCATCGTTCCCATTATCGCTGGCGGTGTCATGTGGTACCTGGCCGAAAAGGACTGGAGTGACGCTGCCGACAAAAAGAAGGCCTACGGAATGTCGGCTTTTGAAAGTCCCGATACCCAAAAAATGGTGAAGGACAACCACGACCTGAACAAGAAAGGCGATACCAAGGCCGGTATAGGCATTGGACTTGGGGTTGTGGGAGCCGGCCTATTGGTTGCAGGCTTTGTTCTTGCGTTCTAAAATTATCCTTTTGTTGCTCGGGCAATGCGCTTCTGTGGCCATGGCCCATCCTCATGTGTTTGTAGATGCCACAGTAAAGGTCCTGTTTAACGAAAAGGGCCTTTCTGGTGTTGAAAACCGATGGGTTTACGACGAAGTCTACAGCATGGCGTCTATCGCCTCTGTAGATGCGGACGGAGATGGAAAACTGTCGGCCAAGGAAGGCGATGCTTTAAGACCCATTGTTTTCGGCGAGGCCTCCAAGGCGAATTATTTCAACTATATCCAGTGCGGTTCTGAATTCTTGAAGGTGGAAAAGATTCGCTCCTTCAAGGCTTCGGTAGAAAATAGACGACTGGTGCTGGATTTTGTGTTGGATTTTACAGTCCCTGTTACAAACGATTATACTCTGCTGGTGCTAGTGGTGGCGGACCCTTCCAACTATGTGCAGGTAACTACTGACATGGAAAATGCAGAGGTTTCTGCGCCCGAGAGTATCGATGTGGAATATTTTTCCGACAGTCTAGAGGGATTGTCCCTTTTTAAGGCTTTCCTCTCTTATGTAGAGGGGCTTTATCTCAGATTCAAGAAGAAATAGTTTGGAATAATTTATCTTTGGAGTGAGTGGAATTAAAGGAGAATCGATGCCCTTGAGTTATAAATGTTTTATACCTCTGTTTCTGACTATCGGAATTGTAGCCTGTGGCGACAGTTCGAACAATGCCGCGCTCGATACCCTGAGATGTGTGGTAAAATCCGAAAAACCGCTCGTCATGGAATCCTCTTTCAACGGGGTGGTCACCAAGACGACAGTTGAACTTCGGGGCGGGAAAATGATTCAAACCGTCGAAAGCAACAACCCACGTGTGGTTGATGAAAATTGCAAGGAACTGAAAAGCGACTCCGATTACGGCGAAGTTCTATGCGATACCGAATCTGTGGTGGCTATAAGTAGGGAGGAAATGTCTGAAAGTTTCTTCGAAAAATTCAAGAAAACTTTCAAAGAGGCTTGTGAATCGGCCGATGATACCAAGATAAACAGCCGCGAAGATCTGGATTCTTTGGAAAATACCCTAGATTCGCTAGAACACACACTGTCTAGTAGTTCAAAGGGGGACAATCCGCTGAATTATGATTCAATCTTTTCGTCCGATTCCAGCGAACCGGAATTTTCTTGTGAGGTGTCAAAGTCGGGTGACGCCGCCATGATGAAATTGACCTCCGATGGCGTTACTTACAAACATATTGCCACACTTGGTGTAGGAAAAATTATATACAATAGTTCGGCCACATCGTCCAATAAGATGCTTGTTGCAGGCATTTGCAGCATGTACCAGGGTAGCGAATCGTCCAAGGAAGTTGTCTGTACCGACACCAAGGTTTCTTATAAAACTGAACTCGAAATAGCTGTTTCCAGTATAGACGATGTTGTCGCCATGTTCCAGCAGACCTGCGATGAACAGGAACAGTATTATAACGGCGATGCAGGATCTTCTAGTAGTTTTAGCGATTTCAGCAGTTCCAGTAGTTTTAACAGTTCTAGCAGTACCATAGTTTATTCTTTCAGTGACAAGTTGGAAACTTTCACGGATGCCCGCGATGGTCAGGTCTACACCCAGGTGCAAATAGGAGATCAATTGTGGATGGGGCAGAACTTGCGGTATGCCGACAGTTCTGCGCTTGGTTCAGAAACCCTGAAGGGTGCCGCTTGGTGTCTGGATAACAATCCCGAGAATTGCAAGGTTGCCGGGGTACTTTATCTGTGGCATGCCGCTATGGACAGGCCTGCCGCAGAATGCGGCAATGGGAATGTATGCGGGATAACGGAATTCCCCTATCGGGGAATTTGCCCCAAAGATTGGCATGTGCCTACTCAGCAGGAATGGAAAACCTTGCAAAATCTAGTAGGTGGTTCTGGAGGCAATAGCTTGATGGCCTTAAGTGAATCTGGTTCGGGGACAGACAAGTATGGTTTTGGAGCCGTTCCCACAGGTGAATACGACTTCCGCAAGGGCTACACCCATAGATTTAGCAGTTACGGGGCTGCCCATTTCTGGACCGCTACGGAAAGGAATTCGGCCGGAGCTAGTACCTGGTATGTCAACGGCTCTGAATTCTCGGGCCAGGATTTTGACAAGAATATGGGCTACGCCGTCCGCTGTATTCACGATTAAAACGGCAAAATAGCCAATAACAGGAATCCCGCCTTTGCGGGATTTTTTTATTTTTATGGTATGAAACGGCTTATTTTGTCCGTGGCGCTTTTTTGCCTTTGTGCGGTTTCCGCATTCGGTGCGGAGGCCGATTCCCTAGTGCAAAAAAATACGCCCCCTGCAAAGGTTGAATCGCCTGCTCCAACGCCCCCTAAAGAGGAATCGAAACCGGGTGGTCTTTTGGATGCCCTTTACCCGGTGGATCCCGACGAATCGATTGCCGCCGGACATTTCCAGGGAGGGGCGACCCTGTCCCTGATTCAGGCCAATACCGAAGATGATGCCCTGAATGTTATCCTTGGCGATATCTATGAGGGCGAAGGCTACATGTTTACCGTCGAGGTCTTTGGGGGGTATTTCATCAAGGATGCCTTGGCTGTAGGAGCACATCTGGGTTATACCCGCACCTGGTTCGATATTGATTTTTCCCTTTTAGAAGACATAGCCGATGTCAAACAGCACCGCAAGTACATGAGCAATGGCTTTTTTGCGCAGCCTTTCCTGAAGAACTACATGAAGGTGCTGGATAGCAGGAATCTGTATCTTTTTAACGAGACGTCCGTGAAGGTTGGGTATTCTTACGGAATATCCCAGACAGACGACGGCGAAGAAATGGACAAGACCCGTAACAAGACCTGGACCATCGAGGCGGGACTGAATCCGGGTATTTGTATTATGGTGTTGAGCCGATTTGCCTTTGAAACTTCTGTGGGACTTTTGGGACTCAGTACCAGCGTTATCGATGTAGAAGAAAACGGCGAAAGCCATAGCAGGCTTGTCTACAACATCGTGAATTTTACCATCAACCTCTTGGCCTTGGATTTCTCCCTGGTGTACTTTTTCTAGGAGGCGGACGATGAGATTTGCGGGAACAAAGAACCTTTTGCGCTGGAACATGGCTGCGCTTTTTGCTTGTGCTGCCTGCCTGTGGGTAGGGTGCTCGGAATCTTCGGAAAAGCCCCTGTTCCCCGAAGACGAAATTTCGGAGGAAATGGAACTGAAACTTTCCGGCTGGAAGGTGGATTCTCTGGATACTGAAAAACTGGTTGTCCGAGTTTCGCCGACGAAGGGCTGGCTAGATTCCCTGGTTATTGATTCTCTGGCCCTTCCGGGAAGTTCCGCCCTGTATTTGGCCGCCGACGACGATTTGGTGGACCCTGCTTTGGGCGAAAAACTTGTTCCCGGGATGGTGATTTCGACGAAGGATACGAACCAGTTCTCCATTGTGGCCCTGGATTCTTACAACAGGATTGCGGGCGTGTGGTTGGTGGTTTGGAAATTGCCCGAGACGCCCAAGTCTTCTGACTCTAAGGTGGCATCTTCTGGTGATGCAAGATCTTCGTCTTCGGAAACTGCAGATTCTGCGGGCTCGTCAGAAACAGACTCGTCATCGGATTCTTCGGCGGGCACGTCGTCAGGTTCGTCGTCGGATTCGTCTTCTGGGGAGTCGGGAACTAGCGGAGGCTCGTCGGAGTCGGCAGGCGGTGACAGTTCCTCTTCAGAAGAAAACGTTTCTAGCAGTAGCGAGGTTGCCCAGCCCCAGGCGGTAAAACTTGCGGACTTGAGCGTGGATGGCGGAACCGTTACGGTGGAAGGTTCCAAGGTCTACGTGGAAATGCCTTATGGTTCCGATCTTTCTAGCATCCAGTTGATTCCTTTGGACACGACGAACAACTTGATCCGCCCTGTAGAAATGGAATTCGAAGGTGCCGACGGGAATGTGGGAACTTATAGCGTGGTGGCGGGCGTGCAACTGCCAGGTTCTGATTTTAGTGCTCGTAACGATTTCTGGGCTACTACCAGCGATGCTATGGCGGAGGAAGGGAGAGCCACGGTTGCCTATGTTACAAACTACCGTTTTAAGGCAGAGGAAAACCTTTCTGAAAATGGGGAAAGTTTGTCCCTTTCTTCAAAAATTGTAACCTGCGGATGGGGGGTGTCCAATGCGATAATTGACGGTAGTTGGAAACTTGCCGGAGGCTTTTATTTTGTCGGTGCATATAGTGGCTCTGATGCTAAAAATATTTACGATGTTGATTACTCTTCGGGAACACCATCTACTGACGAATCCTACATCGCAAAGGACATGACTTTCGGTAAACCCTTTACGGCCCGCCCGACTGCGTTTGAAATCAAATATTCTTATAATCATGTAACCAATAGTTCATCGGACTACCCGCAGAAGAGCCTCGTGTACGTGATGCTTGTGGGCGAAGGCGGAAAAGTTGTGGCCACGGGGGCATTCTCTGACGGTGCTAGCACCGATATGGTTACTCGCACAGTGCAACTATCTTATGGAGCCGATCCTTTCGGGCTTCTTTCGGGTGACTATGCCATTGCAGAAGGCTTGACTCTCGGAACCGGCGACGAGGATGTCACCACCATTCATGTGATGTTTGCCTCCTCCGCCTATGCCCATGTGGTTGCCGGGGGAACGGCAGGAAATTCGGGTAAGTACCGCGGTGGCGAAAATTCCAGTCTCACCTTGGACGATTTCAAATTGATTTACTAGGAGGATGAATATGATTCTATTCGAAAAAAAGAATTCTCCTGTAAAGACACTTTGGCTTGCCCTGCTGGTCTGTATTTTGGGACTTGTTTGGGGCTGTTCCGCCGACTACGACGAGTTTGGCGAGTCACCTTACTGCGATTTCGATGAGATTCATTTTGCCGGCGAGGCTGCAGGCATTCAAGTTTTTGCCGATGAACACAAGGTTGTTGTAACCTTGGAGGAACTCTCCGATTCCCTTGCTACCTGGGATTCCGTGACTATCGAAAGTATCGACATTAGCCACATGGCGACCTTACACCTGGTAGAAAGCAAGATTATAGAGTTTCCGACGGATTCGGCAGGTCTAGATTCTCTGGCAAAGCAGGTGGCTTATGTGGAAAAAAAGCTGAAGAAAGGGCAGCGCTTACGTTTGCCTGCAAGTCGTGTCCTTTATGTTCTGGTTGTTGCCGAAGATGGAAGCAAGTCAATATGGAAATTGCAATTTGAAATTCCTGGTGAAAAATCTCCTGCCGAAGATTCTGGGGAGAGCGGTGACGAAAATTCCGACAAGAAAAGCGAGGATGCCGCCAAGTCCTCGGATAACTCTATTTCGCTAGAGTTCAAGGATGCCGTTGAAACGAAATCCTCTGGTGACACGGTTTACGTGACTTACTCTCAGGGATTCGATATCAAGTCTGCAACACTCACCAATGTGGTTTTGCCTCAAAAAGCAAAAGTTTCTCCGGACCCGAAAACGATAAAGGATTGGTCAGTTCCGCAAAAAATCAAGGTGACTGCCGAAGACGGTTCTGAAAAGAGCTGGGTGATTGTTGTATCTGCAATAAAGAGCAATGCGACGGACTTGCAGTTGCTTTTCAAGGATCAGTTTAAGGTGAACCGTTCCCAGGATACAGTTTATATCAAGTTGAAAAACGGCTCCTCCATAGGGTCTGCCGCCATTGATTCCTGGAATGTTTCTGCCGGAGCTTCTGTTGATCCTGAACCCGATGCTGTGAAAGCCTGGAAAGATTACCAATCCTTTAAGGTAACTGCTGAAGATGGAACTGTCAAGACATGGGTGCTTGCTCTTTCGATAGCTGCTGCCGATGAAAAGGTTTCTAGCGACAAGGAGCTGGTTTCTATTTCTGCGGTCGGTGAAGAATCTGCGGCAACGATTGACAAAACCCAAAAGACGGTGGGACTGCACTTGACGGCAAAATCAGACATTTCAGCAGTCAAGGTTTCGTTGAAGGTTTCAGAATCGGCATCTCACAATTTGCCTGAAGTTGTTGACCTTCGCGATGCCGTGACGTTTACGATTACTGCTGAAGATGCATCGACTGAAACTTGGACTTTGACCGCATCACTCCCTGTAGAACCCCCGCAAGTTCTGTCTGTAAAAATAGCGGGCAAGCAGGCTGTTATCGATAATGACGATATGTCTATTCATGTAGATTCACTTCCTTTCCGTACGGATTTGACCTCTTTGGAACTCTCGGAACTTAAACTTTCCAAGGGGGCTACAGCCGAAGGGTTCTCTATTGGCAGCAAATACGATTTTGGAATGGGTCAGACGTTGGTTGTGAAAAATTCAGCGGGAGAATCGGTAACTTATAGGGTAAAGGCCGGATATCAATTGCCTGGAAGTGATTTCAATAGCTGGAATGGTAATGACCCTAAGCCAGATTCTGTATGGAATAATGCCAACACGATTCTTACCACGACTAAGAAGATTTCCGAGGGTTCCATGATTGGAGCCGAAATTAAGACAGGCGAAACTTTGGGAAAAGTGGCTAGTGGCAGTCTTTACACGGCCGTATTCAATCCCAAAGGAGTAGGTCTTTTGTCTATGGCAAATGCCAATACTTGGCCCGATGGTAACGAACTTCTGGACTTTGGTAAGCCGTTCGCCGCCCGCCCCGAATATATGGAAATAAAGATTTCTTATTCGGGAAGTGGGGATAGTTGCGACGCGTACATTCTGTTGGAAAATCGTACAGGTGACAAGAACGTCAACAGAAAAACGAGTGATGTAAACAAGTTGGTGGCCAGTGCCTGGTACCGTTCTACAAAAGATGACAATACGGGACGAACCAATCCAGATGTGGTCAGTGTTTCTGAGCCCGATGCCAACGGAATGCGTACGATACGGTTGAAGCTAAAATATGGCACTCCTTTGTCGGGATCGCCTATAGAGAAATCCTCAACTTTCAATACTACGTTGCAATCCAGCAATAAGAGTGCGGTGAACAATGGCCTGATTCAGGGAACGGGAGAGGAACCCGTCACTCATATTCGCGTGGTCTTTGCTTCTAGTGCCGACGGAAACCACTATGTGGGTACGAAGAACGCAACCTTAATTGTGGACGAAATGCGCCTAATTTATTAGCACTGGGCATTTAGGACCGTTTTGCCCCCGATTTGTGTCGGGGGCTTTTGCTATATTTGGGGGAGGAGGATTTATATGGCAGTTTTGAACCTTTCTGCAGCAAAGTTTGACGAGGTGATCCGCTCGGGTCAGCTGGTATTTGTGGATTTCTGGGCCACCTGGTGCCGCCCGTGCATGATGATGGGCCCCATCATCGAGGAACTTGCCGGCGATTACGAAGGCAAGGCCATCATCGCCAAGATGAATGTAGATGACGACGGAGTCAAGGACATTTGTGCCCGCTACGGCATCACCAACATTCCCAACATGAAGCTGTTCAAGAACGGCGTAGAAGTGGGCAACGTAGTTGGGGCCGTTCCCAAGGCCACGGTCAAGGGTGTCATCGACAAGAACCTTTAGTCCAGGGTGTCATCCTGAGCGGAGCAACGAAGTTGCGTAGTCGAAGGATCCAGACCTGTTTTTTATATGTTAACCAAACGCTTAATCGTCTGTCTTGATGTCCGGGACCGTAAGGTCACCAAGGGCGTCAAGTTCAAGGGCAATATCGATATCGGCGACCCCGTGGAGATGGGGGCGCAGTACAGTGCCGACGGTGTCGATGAGCTGGTCTTTTACGACATTACTGCCAGTGCCGAAAACAGACCCTGCGACGTGGAAATGATCCGCCAGATTGCAAAGCGGGTGTTTATCCCCTTCGCCGTTGGTGGCGGAATCCGCAACTTGGACGACATGCACCAGGCCCTGCTGGCCGGAGCCGAGAAGGTAAGCGTGAACAGCCTCGCCGTGCTGCACCCCGAAATTATTGCCGAAGGGGCCAAGGCCTTTGGCCGCCAGTGCGTGGTGCTGGGCATGGACGCCAAGTTCGTAGGCGTTTCTGAAAAGTTCAAGAGCGGCTACGAAGTGTATATTCGCGGTGGCCGCACGCCTATGGGCATCGACGCCGTGGAGTGGGCCAAGAAGGCCGAAGATCTGGGCATTGGCGAAATCTGCCTGAACGCCATCGATACCGACGGCGTGCGTAACGGTTACGAACTCAACATTACCGACCAGGTGGCGCGTGCAGTACAGGTGCCCGTTATCGCCAGCGGTGGTGCTGGAACTCCGGCTCACATTGTGGACCTGTTCGCAAAGACCGCTGCAGACGCAGCACTGGTGGCCTCCATGGTCCACTTTGGCGATTACACCGTCCCGCAAATCAAGAGAGAAATGCTTGCTGCAGGAATTCCCGTCCGCAAGAAGATGAACGGCGAGGTGTAGCGTGAATCCTTCCGTTGCGGTGAAAATTTTTGAGGCCGGTCGCAGTGCCGGTGCGGATTTCGTGGAAATTTTCGAAGAGGAGACCCGCGGTTCCGCCCTGGGCCTCAGGGATCGCAAGATCGAGACGGCTACTGCCGGCACGGATTATGGCATTGGCATTCGCTTGTTGTATGGCACCGAGGTGCTTTACGGTTTTACCAGCGACGAAAGTGAAGAAGCCCTGGTAAAGTTGGTGCAGACTCTTGCCTTCGGGCGCATCGCTTCAAGTTCTGCGCAAAATTCTGGTTTGGCAAGTGTCGCGGAAGGTTTCGAGTTCGCCCCGCAAAAGCGGGTGTCGGACTATAACGCTGCCGCCTTCAAGGACCCGCGGGTCTTGGGCCAGGCGGTCAAGCAGGACTTTTTGTTCCGCGCAGACGAAGCCGCCCGAAAGGTATCGGACAAGGTGGTCCAGGTGGCGGCTTCCGTGACGGACTGCTGCACCACCATCAACTTGTTGAACAGCGAAGGTCTGAACCTGACGCTTGATCGTTCCCGCCTTCGCGTGAACGTGACGGTCACCGCCACGGACGGCACGGAACGCCTGACTACCCACGAGTCGCCGGGCGCTTTGGGCGGTTACGAACTGCTCCCGAATTATTCTCCGGAGGCCCTTGCGACGGAATCGGCGGAACGGGTGGTGCGCATGCTGAGTGCGGGCTACATCAAGGGCGGCCAGATGCCGGTGGTCATGGGGAATGGCTTTGGCGGCGTGATTTTCCACGAGGCCTGCGGACACCCGCTAGAAACGGAAGCGGTCCGCCGAAATGCAAGCCCCTTCTGCGGCAAGCTGGGGCAGGCCATCGGGCAGCCTTGCCTTACCGCCATTGACGACGGAACTCTGGACGGCGTGTGGGGGAGCCTCAAGTTTGACGACGAGGGCATGCCTACCCAGCGCACGGTCCTGATTGAAAACGGAATCTTGAAAAGTTACATGAGCGACCGGGTGGGGGCTGCCGAGGTTGGTGTGGTCCGCACGGGTTCTGCCAGGCGTGAAAGCTACAAGTACGCTCCCGTGAGCCGCATGCGGAACACCTTTATCGCCCCCGGCAATGACAGTTTCGATTCCATGATTGAAAGCATGGACTACGGCCTTTACGCCGCCCGCATGGCAGGTGGTTCCGTGAACCCTGCCACCGGCGAGTTCAACTTTGCGGTAGATGAAGGTTATGTTGTTCGCAACGGAAAGATTTGCGAACCCGTGCGCGGGGCGACCCTTATAGGCAAGGGCCACGAAATCATGCCCCGCATTAGCATGGTAGGGAGCGACTTGGAACTGGCTACAGGTATTTGCGGAGCCTCTTCGGGACACGTGCCCGTGACGGTTGGACAGCCCACCATCAAGGTGGACCAGATTCTTGTGGGCGGAAGGTAATTACGTTTTCCCTTTGCTCATAAAGAGCACCTATAAGACTTGCTTTCTGAATATACCTTTATTTATGCGGTTTCGCAAGCGGTTTGACGCTAAAAAAATCAGAAAACAGGGTGATTACCTAGATGCAAAGGCGCTTTCCATAAAGGTTTGCTCGTTACGGGAAATCCCGTTCTTTGTTGCGATTTTACGCCAATTTGCTTTGACGATTTTTTGCATTTCGGTGATGGTTGCCTTTGCCTTTGCCGCAGGTAATCCGTAAAGTTCGCAAACATCCTGGGCGAGTTCCAATGATAGTGTGGAATCGCTGTCGGAAATGTTCAGCGAAAGGAATTCCCCATAGGGATTCGGATTTACGTCGAACAGGGGCGAAAGCGTCCACCCTTTTTCGGACAAGAGAAAACCGTGGTTGCGCAAGTGGTCGTCGGTGTTGGATACGAGAATGTTGAATACAATCCGTTTCCAGAGTTCAAGAAGGTCCTTTTTGGGCGCTGCTCCGGCAGATTTGATGAAGGAGGCGATTTCGGTGTATCCGCAGTCTTCGTCCCCGTCTGTGTGGCCGAGCAGGGCCATAGCCGACGTGAAGTGGATTCTCCGACCGGACTTTCGGTCAAATCTTTTTACGAGAAAAGTGGAACCGTATCGCGATAATTTTTCAAGGCGGCTTTCCGAAACGTTCAATCCGCACATTTCCGCAAGTTCATAGACCGTTTTTTCCCAAGCGCCGCAGTTTATCTTGTCGTTCTTGGAAGGAAACTTTGCTATCCAAAGGCTGCCATCCGGTGCAATGACGTTTGCTTTAGGGCGTGCGCCCCCTAACGAGGAACCCGGCGCAATTAGCATCTGTAGCCATTTGTCCGAGTGCGTGGTGTCGCTTTCGAATGCGGCTACGGCGTCGTTTAGTTTGCGGAGGGCGACCCACGGAGGGGCAGCCATGTTGGAATCGTCCGAAAGGAAGGGACCGTCCTCGTTCGCTTTGAACCGCAAAGCTCCCATGCGTGACATGTCGTGAACGCCGAGCAGGTAGTCGCTTTCCATGAGTTTTCGGGGCTTTCTCGATTCGGAGCGGGCGATTATGGATTCCCGCCGGTCCATGAGCGTGCGTCCCCACCGGTCGGGGCACGAATCTTCGAATATGCCGAAAAGTTCCTTGCCGACAGGAACGAACTGCCGACCCTTGAAAAGGGACAGGTCCGGGTCCAGCATAAAGCTACTGAAGTGCTTTAGCCATTCGTTGTCGTACTCGAATGAACAGACTTCTTTGCCTCTTGCGCCTTCCACAAAGAGCGTGCCGATGCGCGTGGGGGCTGTGCGCAGCCAGTTCTCGTAAACCAAAATCTGCTTCACTTGCCCTCCGGGTGATATTTCTTCAGGAGTTCGATGTCGTGGAGCTTTTGACCGAGTTCGTCGTCTGCGGCGACCTTGAGAAGGTCGGTGTCCATGCCGCTTATGGCGTGGAGTACTGCTGCGTAAATGCCGATGGCCACTGCCGCGGAACCTTTTTCCACCGCCCATACCGATGCTCGGCTGACGCCCGCCCTTTCGGCAGCAAGCGCGACAGAAATTTTACGACGCATGCGAGCCAGACGGATCTGTTCTCCCATCTGTTCAAGGATTTTACCGGTTTTCGGTAGCAGAGTTACGCTTTTTTTGCCCATGATGTCAATAAATATATATTGTTTTGACTGAATTGTCAATAAATATTGACGGATGGGCCGAATTTGAAGAATGGAAGGGATGAAATTTGAGCATTGAACGAGGTTTTACCTCGGCTCATAAAGAGCCCCTATAAGATCAATACTTTGATCCATAGCCAGAAAATGTACGGCTATTGCGTTTATACGGCCCGGAGAAATCCGGGTCTTTTTTTGTATAAACGAAAACCACCAGCTAGGCTGGTGGTTCCATAGAGCCTTCTGGCGTTGCGCCCTTGAGAAAGCAAAAAACTCTTGGTTAGATTTGAAATGCGGACTGGCATCCTGCAAAACAAAAACAACCAAGAGGTTAAAATGCAAAATAGTAATAATCATAACATGTTGGCTCATACAACGTGGAATTGCAAGTATCATGTAGTTTTCGCTCCCAAATTTCGAAGAAAGGTCTTTTTTGGAGAGAAAAAGGTTGAGATCGGGAAAATCCTACGTACGCTATGCAACTGGAAAGGCATAAATATCGTGGAGGCGGAAATGTGTCCCGACCACGTCCATATGCTTCTTGAGATACCGCCCAAAGTTAGCGTATCGGGTTTTATCGGATACTTGAAAGGGAAAAGTAGTCTGATGCTGTACGAAAAGTTTCCCGCTCTACAGATCAAGTACAGAGGTCGGGAATTTTGGTGTCGTGGCTATTATGTCGACACGACTGGTAAAAATACTGCGAAAATAGCAGCGTATATTCAAAATCAGCTGAAGGAAGACAAGTACGGAGACCAACTGACAATGTTCGGGAAGGTCTAGCCCGTTTACGGGCTCGCCGGTAAGGACATCATGCAGGTGCCAATTCGTGCAACGCGACGTGACGCGTGGCTAGTATTCTAGGGCAGGGCCCGCATATGAAGAACCACCGGCTATGAACCGAACCCCAAAAGTTGGACAGTTTAAAGTTAGGATAAAATTGAGTTATGAGTCCGGTATTGTACCGGGCTCATTCCTTTTAGGCGCAGTTTTATCCGGTCGTTGTTGTAGTATTCGATATAC